>Ga0209518_1000374_pt1 | contig 58921 bp, 69 predicted proteins | sample RifGroB1_FD_183993 | JGI IMG/M metagenome (GOLD analysis project Ga0209518, IMG submission 183993) | Groundwater microbial communities from Rifle, Colorado, USA - Groundwater B1 (SPAdes) (version 2) | ecosystem: Environmental > Aquatic > Deep subsurface > Groundwater | place: Rifle, Colorado...
CATCAGTAGCGGGTGGTTTAACATCAACAGACCCACTGGATACAGGAGTAGTTGGACAAATATCTAAGCCTGTATTATTGATGGTTACAGTGGATGCTGGATATTTCTTTAACTTTCGTGGTGCAGAAGTTGGATCAATAATAGGATCTGGATCTTATCAGATAGATCAGACTCCAGATAATGGAACTTATTCTCTTTTATCTGGAACTGTTAATGGATCTAATAAAGTTTTCACAACTTCACAATCAAAATATGTTTCTGGAACTCTGCAAGTTTTTCTTAATGGACAAATGCAGGCGCAGGGGACAGGAGTTAATGATTGGGCTGAAACTACTCCTGGATCTGGAACTTTTACTTTTGTTACAGCTCCCATAACAAATGATATTATAACAGCATATTATCAATCTGTTGTTTCAACGGCTGGAAATGCACAAACTGTAAATGGATATACACATGATCAGAGTCTTTTGACCTCTGCAAGTCCTTCTTTCGTAGGAATAACTATCGCAGGAAATCCTTTTATTGGTAGAAACTTTTTGATTAATGGTGGTGGTATGGTTAATCAAAGAGTTTCTGATCATACATTAGTAAAAGATATTTATGGTATTTGTGCTGATAGATTTTATGGAATGTCAACTGGAACTGCTGTTTCTGCTGGAACACTGATTCAAGGATCTGGTATTCCTTGTGGGATTACTGGGTATGGTTTTCATTTTTATGCATTAACATTAACTGGAACTGGTATAGTTTATCTAAGATATAGAATGGAGTCTAAGGATGCTATTAAATTGAAAAATAAAATAGCTTCTTTTTCTTCAAAGGTTTATCAGGATACTGGAGGAGCGATAAATTATACTGTATATATCCGAAAAGCAAACGGATTAGATGAGTTTAGTACAGTAACAGCAATTTCAAATAGTGGATCGATTTCAGTTTTAGGTTCTACAGAAACTGATTTAAAGTATGAAAATATATCTATGGGTGATTGTTCAAATGGTGTAGAGATTGAAATAAAAGTAGAGTGTGGTGCAATAACCTTAAAAAACTTTTATTTTACAGAGTTACAATTTGAATTAGGGACAAAATCTACTGCTTTCGAGCCACGATCTTATGCTGAAGAGTTATCATTATGTCAGAGATATTATGAAAATAGTTGGGATGATGCGGTTCCTCCTGGTACTGCAACATATAATGGATTTATTATAAATGTTTTGGGTGCTCTTTTAAATGGACTACATCAACATAGTATTTCTTACAAAATAAAAAAAAGAATAGCAGTAACTCCTATTCTTTATGATTATGCAGGAAATATAAATAAAATATCTACTTTTGACGCTGCTGGAGCAAAAACAGATAATGCTGCTGGATCTGTAGGGATTGCAGGAGAATCCAGTTTTAGTTATACAATAACTGGAAATATTGCAGGAACAGGATGTCATTGGACAGCTAATGCAGAATTATAAAACAATAGGAGATAAGACATAGTGGCTGATAACAGAATTAACGCGAATCATGCTGATTCTACGATTCTAACCGGGGCTGACGTTCTCGCTCAATATCTCCTCCTCTGTGGCGTAGATTCTACCCGCAAGGTTCAAGAGGCGTCCGGAATAGCGACGGATGTAAGCGGGAATTTGATTCTCCCCGCCTCTGCTGGCTATAGAATGAAAAACCCTGCCGGAACCTTTTACTCAGAATTGAAATCCGGGGCTGTTACAGCAAATAGATCCTGGACTCTGCCGCTTGTCGATGGATCTGCGAATCAAGTGTTGGCAACAAACGGATCTTTGGTTTTGTTTTTTACGACAGTTCCCGGAACGTGGGAGCCTATACTGGATTATTCTGTATCCGGAGCCGCTATTTCAAATTATGATTTCCCCGCAGTCAGTCTTACGAATTATTATGAATTTCGAATCTTCGCAGATATATACAATACCTCCGGGACGGGAAATCAATATCAATTATTTTTTGAAGCAGATTATACAAACACCAATTATTATTCACAAATCCATAATTCTTACGGAACTACAAATAGCACGAGCCGACTCAATGAAAATACGATTGGATACATCGAATCGGGAGAATACGCATCATGGGATATTAAAAACATTAGGCGAAGGGCGGACGGAAAACCCTGGCTTGAATCTATACAAAACCGAAGAACAGCAGCCTCTAATATAATTCATTCTTCGGGTTTATTAATGAAAACTGCTTCGGTTGCGGACATCTCTGCCATTCGCTTTGCTTGTGATACAGCAAATGGGATCGGAATAGGCAGCCGATTGATTTTATTGGGATTAAAAAAATAGGAGAAGTAATTATGAAATGCCCATATTGTAAATCCTCAAGTCTTATAGAGGTTTTTAATCCCATTAGCGTGATTTGGAGAAATCACGATGAAGCGGGAAATATCTTCGAAGAGGGATTATTTTTTGGGGGTATCGAAGAGGTTTTACAAGAAGTGAATTTGAATAAACTCAAAGAACTTATAGCCGATCCTTCGAGTGCAAAAAAGTGCAAATGTAAAAACTGTCTAAAAAAATGGGGAGGAGAGTATGATAAAAATTTAAAAAAGTGGAACAAACTACAAGAAATATTTTAACTCCGCAGATTTGCGGAGGGATTGCCGGAATAAATTAAAGAGGTGTAGAAAATGCCAGTTACAGCATCAGATTTAAAATTATACCAGTCGGCAAATTAATTCATGCTGATATTTTTACACCCGGCGAAAGTTGGGCGTACGATGAAGAAAAATGGGGAAAGATTCTACCCAATTTTAATATGGAAATTACAAACAAGTGCAAAAACTGCGATAATATTTGGAAGAAATAAAATTCCTAGGTCTTTTGGAGTAGTTTAAAAATGGAGTAAAATTATGGGATATTCAAGATTACCTTCTGGAGTGTATGTACCTAATCCAGTAACCTCTAATGATGTTCTTGCTCAATACGCTATTTCTATGGGATCTGATGGCACGAGAAAAGTGCAGGATTCGGGCATTCTGACCGATGCAAGCGGGAATCTTCACCTGCCCGTCGGAGGAACAATACCTAAAATGGATTATCGAAAAATTCTCGATCAGACGCTTCATCAGATTTGCCTAAAAACGCTAACGACGGGAGATGCTAATGCAGCAAACTATCAGGGGGTAGCAACTGGTGGAGAAATAGTAGAATTGATTTATCTTCCGGATCATTTTATCGTTACCACGGCGGGGACGGGAGGAGGAACACAGGAGGTTCCAAGCGGATATAACCAACCGATAACGGCATTTCCGATGGGTTTAAATTGGACAAACGCCAATTTTGATAATACAGTGATAAACTGGTCGGGAATCACAAATTGGGGAGCAGGAAGATCCTGGCGATATACGCCTTTTTATTCTGCACACCAAGTTGGTGCAACCCCCGCCATGGGTTGGCAAATGAAACTTAATTCTGCAACTGCCGCCGCAAGAGGAAGGGCGGGGGCAGGAATTCAAAACCTTGCAAATTGGACGGGGAATGCGCAATGCCAGAGCTTCCCAACAATTATCGCGGTGGGCGTTCCTTTGTCGGCAAATATCAATCATTTAGATATTTTTTACGCACTGGCGAGGGTTCTCGATGCTGACGGAAATACGGATATTGTAGTCGGTGATTATGTTGTATTTGTTTCGGCACATTGCGTGAATAATGCTAACCCGCAAGCGGATACGCAACCCACAACAGCGGCACCTGGAGGAGAATCTGTAGGAACGGATATTTATATCGTTCCAGGATCGCTGTTGGCATAATTTAGGAGGATTTATTATGGTGATTTGTCCGATTTGCTACAGTGTCGAATTTCAAGAAATTACTATATTGAACATCGACAAAGCAAAAATAACAGACGATAAAGCGACCCTAAAGGATAATGGGAATTATAAAATAAAATTAAAATGTATTGGATGTAATAATACATTTACTGCGGACGATGCTAAAAAATTTAAAGAGAAATAATCTCCGTAAAGTTGCGGAGGGGTTGACGGAATAAATTAAAAGAAGATAATTAGATATGATAATAGATAACACTAATACATCTCAAATAATATTAGAAATATTATTAGAAGATTTTGATGGTAGTTTAAAAAATAATATAACTAGTGCTAAAGTTAGGGTATATTATATATTATCTAATCAAGAAGTAGATATATTGTATTCTATAGATTTATTAAATATAAGTACTGGAAAGTATAGATATGTATGGAATCCTGATAATATTAGTACAGGATATTATATAATTGAGTATACTATAATAGATGAAGATAGTATATCTGCTATATTTTTAGAAGATTTAATTATTAATGATATTTCAGATATAAGTACAATAAAAGATAATGTAGATATTATTAGAAAAATAGAAACCGGAAGATGGAAAATTCTCAACAATACAATGATATTTTATGATGATGATGGAACTACTCCATTTTTAACTTTTGACCTTAAAAATTCTAATGGAGTATCTTCTAATATAGATGTATTTGAGAGGGTACCTCAATAATGAGTTTACTAATAACCAGAGGTCTAGGAATATCATCTTCGGGAATAAGTATATCTGAATCAATATCTGGAATTGTTGAAGATATTGTTTTAATTTTTGGATTAGTTACTGAAATAGAAAATTTAACTGGAATAATTTCTACAGAAGAGGGAACGGTAGATATGTCTGATCAATCAAAAAATATATATAAGAATGATGATAAAACTTTTAGAGTAACAGTAGTAGATGATTTAAATAGACCTATAAACATAACTGGATATTTAATACATTTAAGTATTAGATATAATGATTTTTCTACTGCTAGTATACTGGAAAAAGATTCTTCAGTTTCATCTGAAATACTTATTACAGATGCAGCTAATGGTGTAGCTGAGATATATTTTATTCCAGAAGATACTACAGATTTAAGCTCTGGAATATATATTTATGATATTAAAGTAACTACTGGTACTGGAAAGGTTTATACTATTGTTAAAGATGTTTTATTTATTAAAGAAAGCTTGGCGGCATGACAGAATACAGAGATTGGTTAAATCAAACAAATTATATTCTTAGTCAGCAAGATAGAGATTCAATTGATTATTTATCTCAAGAACTTTCTTATGTTCATGAAGAAAATCTTAGACTTGCTGGTGAAAATGCTGTATGGTTATCTAGAAAAATGTTTGGAACTCCATGTTCTAATAGGGATGATGCTCATGGAAGATTTCAAGATGTAGTATCTAGATGTCAATTATGTTATGGAACTGGATATTTAGGAGGATATGAAGTAGCTGTTACAATACCTATTAGTTTTATACCTAGTAAAGAAATAATAGATATAACTAATGTAGGATTAGCAGTTCTACAACAGCCAATAGCATGGACTAAAAAAACAGATCCTGCTATAAAAGAAAGAGATATTATTATATTAACTACTGATATTACTTCTCCTTATGGATCAGTATATAAGAAAAACACTAGGTTTTATATTGCTTCTGCTACAAGAAGTGAAGTTAAGGGATTAACCAGATATCAAGAAATGGTATTAGATTTTCCAGAGATATCAGATATCATTTATGATATACCAATTAGTGGAACTATAGGTGAAAAATATAATAATTTAAAATGTACAATGACAATCAATCCATTTAAACAGGATCTTGTATGTACAATGGAAATTTTTAACTATTGGTGGATCTAGAAGAAATATGAAAAAATACAGTATAATATAATGATAAAAGAATATGTTTAATTTTAATATAGATCTTAATTCTTTACAAAATTTTTTAGATAGAAGTAAAATTATTAAATTTAGAGATAAAATAAATAAAGATACTTTTAAACTAAAAGATAAAGAATCAATGGCTAGTAAAATAATGTCTGATAATATACCACTTAGTTATTCTAAAACAGTTAGAGAAAAAATATTAAATAAAATTTATAAAAATAAAATAAAAAAGGATCCAATATCTGAAGAGTCAATAGATATATTTAAAATAATTAATAATAATTTTAGGGAAATTTTCAAGGATGGCATTTAATGATTATATTTATGGATTAAGATATAATGTTAAAAATGAAATAATATATGCTATTAGACACTATTTTGAAAATTATTCTGAGTTTAAAAAAGATAATAGTAATATACAGATACCAGCTATATATGATGAAATACCACTAATAAATAGAACTTATCCAAATGTAATAATAAAGAATACTGGAGGACAAGATATACCTTTAGGATTAGATAGAGATTTTATAGAGGATGTCTGGTCTGATGATTTAGAAATTCCAAGAGTAATAGCCGAAAGAAGAGGATATGCAGAAAATATAGGCTTTCAGTTACAAGTACAAGGCGATACAACTCCAGTAAGAGATAGAATGGTAGACAATATAATAGCTGCTTTAAAGTTTATAGAAAGACAATATTTATTAAATAGGGGAATTAGAATATTAACAGTTTCTCCAGGAGGAGATACATTAATACCATTAGATACTACAAGAGCCATATATCAAACTACAATAAGTATAACAGTTTATGCAGAGCAAGTATATGATACCTTAGTTGATGCAATAACTGCAGTAACTGTTTTAGAGAAACATGGATGGGTAACAGATTATACACCACATTCATAAAGGAGTACAAGAATGTCAATAGAAGGATATAAAGAGCCAGGCGCATATTCTCAAATTATTCAGAATCCTGGAATTTCAAGATCATCTGGAAGACAAACCATCATAGCAATAATAGGAGAAGCTCAACAGGGAACTTTTGATCCAATTTTGTTTTATGATCAAGATTCTGTAGTAGCTGAGTTTGGACAAGCTAGTACATCTAATCCTTTATCTCTTGGAGCCGAATTAGCTTTTTCACAAAATGCTCCTATTGTTTTACTTTTACAGGTTCAATCATCTACTAGTACATCAGCTGTTTTAACTAGTACTGCAGTTGCTTCTGGTGCTCTAAATAATTCTTGGTCTTTTACAGTTCAAGACGGTGGAAGTGGAGAGAGTGCAGTAACTGTTAATATATCTTCAACTCCATCTGGAACTAGTAGTATAGACAATTCATTATCTATTGTTTATGATATTAATCATACTTATGGAATACCAGTTTTAGCAACTTCTAATGGAAATGGTACATTTACTTTAACTAATAGAGTTAAAGGAGCCAACCATACTATAAGAATTGTAAATATTCGTCCAGAGTTAGGTCTTCCAATAAATGATCCTTTTTATGAAATTTCCAATGGAACTACAGGAACTATTTCAGATTCTGATTATTCTAATGCTTTAGATACTCTAAAACAATATGATACAAATATAATAGTTCCTTTAAATATATCATCAACTGTTAGAAATGCATTAAAATCTCATGTAGATTCAATGAGTGGTCATGATGAAAGAAAAGAAAGAATTGGGATAGTTTCTGGAGATATTAATCAGAGTCAGTCTGAAGCAATAGTTATATCTACAGGACTTTCAGATCAGAGAATGGTGTATGTTTATCCAACATCTGCTTTTAAATATGATCCTATTAATAGATCCAATATGGTTTTAAATGGATCATATATAGCATGTGCTCTTGCTGGAATTTTATCTTTTTATGATCCAGCTGAGCCTTCAACACACAAAACATTATCAGGATTTACTGCATTAGGAGCAGGTCCTTTTACAAGAACACAAATGAATACTTTAGCTTCTAATGGTGTTTGTGTAATTGAAGATTTTAGAGGCAACATAAGAGTAAGACATGGAATGACAACTGATTTAACTAGTGCCGATACTCAGGAAATTTCAGTAGTTAGAGCTGTTGATTATACTGCTACATTAGTAAGAGAAAGTTTAGAGGCTACTTATATTGCTAAAAAAATAGTTTCCACCACAGTGGCATCAATTAGTTCTACAACAAAGTCTGTTTTGGAGAGATTAAAAGAAGGAAATATAATATACGATTATAAAAATATAAGAGTTAAACAGAATACATCTGAACCAAGACAAATAGATGTAAGATTTGATTTACGACCAGTTTATCCTTGCAATTGGATTGAAATAACCTTAGCTCTTTATAGTTCATAATTAATTTTAAGAAGGTGTAAATAATGTCAACATCTGGATTTGATCCCAAAAGAACTTACTCTGATCTAGATGATCCTAATTCTAGAAGAGCTGCTCCTCCAGTAGGTAGATTTGCTGAAACATGTGATTTTATTGGAGTGGTTGTTAATGGTTTTGGGGTTGGTATGATACAGTCTATTACTCCTATACAAAATAGACCTGTTAATCCAGTTTATGAAATAGGAAACATATATCCTGTGGAACTAGTTCCACAAAACTTTAGCGGAACAATCGAATGTAGTAGGGTTACACTATTTAAAAATGATTTGATTTCAGCAATATATAGAGGAGATGTTTCAAGAGGAGGGCCTCCTATAGATATAACTAAAATACAAACAATAGCTGATATTACTTTTCCAATGGATATTCAAATGATAACAATTAATCCTCTTGGTCCACCTACTATTAGAGAATATACAGAGTGCTGGATAACTAGTTATAGGTTCCCTGTAACAGCTGGAAATAAAATAATAACCGAGAGTGCATCTTTTGCATTTAGAAGAATAACAAATAGTCCATCAAGTTCATTTGTAGCTCCTACTACTCAACAAGAGGGAGCGGGACAATTAGGACTACCATTTAAAGGTTAATAACGGAGGAATAAGATGAGCGAAGATAAAATGAAACTATTAGAAAAGCTGATATTGTATGGTAAAATAGAGAAAGATTTAAAAATTGGAGATTTTGTTTTTACTGTAAAAACTATGTCTGATGAAGAAAATAGAGAACTTTATTCAAATATGGTAGAATCAGAAAATAAAATCGAAAGAAGTCTAAAAATAAGAAAAGAGCTAATCGCTAGAAGTATTACAAAAATAAATGGAATAGAAGTTTCTTATGAAGATATAGTAAATATAATTAGCAAATGGCAGTTTAGTTTAGTGGAAAAAATAATAGATTTTATTAATGATATTAGTAAAGAACAATCTAGTTTTCTTAGCGGAGAAGAAATAAAAAACTAATAAAGACCCCCAGGGGTCAGTTTATTTCAATAATATGTGAAGATGCTTTTTGTAATTTAGAGGAATTTAAAATAATGCCACCAGAAAGAAAAATGTGGCATTATTATAATGGTCTGGAAAAAAGAGAAAGAGAATATAAATGGAAACAAAATTTAATAAAACTAATAGATAATAACGCTGAATTTATAGCAATGTTTTCCAATCCAGAAATGTTTAAAAAATATAAAGAAAGTCAAGATAGTGTAAGTTATGTTTCACAAACTAATGAAATGAGTGAAGAAGAATTTAGAGAAAAAATGAAGCTTTATGATCATCTAACAATTGAAAGAACGTGATAAAAAATGCCTAGTGATTATCAAGATTTTACTAATCAGATAGAAGCTAGGCTTAATTTTTTTATTGATGAAAAAGAATTAGATGAATCTTATAAAAAAATAGAAAGCTTTATTAATAAAGTTAAAAATAATTATTCTACTGATGTTTACAAAAAGACAGAAAATTATAGTTTTTTAGATAATATATCTAAATTTGTATTTTCTAGTGTAAAAACTTCACCAATTATTAATAGTCTGTCCAATATTTTTGGAAAAAATAATAATATTGATATTGTTAGATCTTCAGAAATAGTAAGAACTATTGAAAAATCTAATGATGTTTTAAGAGACTTAATATCTGAAGAAACTATAGAAGAGTTTGAAGAAGACATTCCATCTGTAGATGTATTATCAGTAGATGAAGATTCTACAGATAATGTATTAGAGGGTATAACTGAAGAGATTATGGATGATTCTTCAGATGTAGATTTACCAGATATTGATCTTCCAGAAATAAAAAATCCAGATATAAAATTACCTAGTATTCCTTCTCCTGTAGGATATAATACTCCTAGTGTTCCTGAAGTTGTTCCTGCTTCATCATCTAATATATCTGAAAATTATTATCCTACTTTTAATCCAGAAACTGATGAATTTGATTATGAAAATATAGATAGGGAATATAATATACCAGAAACTGATGAATATAAGCCTATATTACCAGAAAATATACCAGATAATTATAAAACAAACTATATTCAACCAGAATATTTACCTACTCCAAAAATGTATAATGTTGATAAGTATAATCCTATAACTTCGTATAATATGAGTGATAGTTTATTAAATACTATCGATGAATGGAATTATAAAGTACCAGATTTATTTAAAAATATTATAATATCTTGGAACAAATTAAAAGATGAGTTTATAAATAGATTAGAGGATATGGGAGATAAGTCTATAGAAAACTCAATATTTAATTTTATTGAAATTTTCAAAGACCGTATAAAATATGTTGGTGAGATAGTAATAGGTTCAATATCTAAAGCTGTAGATTTTGTAGGTAGTGTATTTAGTGGGGATTCATCAAAGGTATCTGATATAGCTAAAGAGTTAGAAGGTAAACAGTATTGGGAAGATTCTTGTGGTTTTTTTACTAATGAGTTCTTAAAGAAAATGGGAGTTGATGTTACGAAAGAAGGAGTTGGAAATATTGAATGGGCTCCAGATTATGCAAAAGGAGGAAAAGCTGTAAAGGGATGGAAAGATGCAAAACCTGGAGATGTTATTGTATTTAAAGATAATGCTTCTGTTGATCCTTATCCTCATGTTGGGATTATTATTGATCCTTCAACACATACAATTATGGATGTATCTACTGATGCAGGATATAAATCAGTTATTAGAAAAGCAGAAGATTTAACTACTTCTATGGGATGGAGTTATGAAATTAGAAGTTATTTTGAAGAAGATGAAGATGATAAAAAAGATAAAATTAATATCTTTGATCAAAAATATAAAGATATTTCAAATATTTCATCAGGAAATTTATCAAAAGATTTTACTATTGAAAATAATAAAATAACCATTCCTAAAATACCTGAAGAAAGACTTGAGACTATACCGGAACTGCCTAGTAGAAAAAATATTCCTGATGTATCTCCTACTTTTATTAATGAAGAAAACAACAAAGAAGAAATATTTCCTGGAGTATATATTACAAACAAGGGAATGGATTTAGATCCTGTAGAATATGAAGGATATAAAGTTATAATACATGATAATAAAGATACTAGAGATGTAGATATATATGAAACATTTAATGATGATGATAATAATAATGATAAATTTTATGAGAAAATAAAATTAATTAAAGATTCTAATAAATGGAAAGTAAAAAATAGAACAAAAAAGAAAAAAGTATCCATCATTAATTTAAAAGATTCATATATAAATAAAGAAGATTTTGTTAAAGATATAGGATTAATTGCAAGAAGAAACCAAGAATCTATTTTTAGTAATATGGGATAAATTATGTTTGATGATTTTAACGAAAAAGATATAAACAATACTATTAATTTTTCTATTAATGATCGTAGTCTTGAAGAATCATATAATAAAATTATTTCTTTTTCAAATAAGATCAAAAATGATTTTGATTCTATATCTAAAATAAAAATGGAATTAATTTTTCCAGAAAATACTATAACAGCTCCTATAATTGATAATAATATTATTACAAAAGTAGATATTATAGAAAAAAAATTAGAAGATATAGATAAACAATTTAACACAGAAAATAATTCAGTTGAGAAAACAACTGATAAAACTTCAGATGAGGTTGAAGAAGCTCGAAAAGATGAGATGACAAAAGAGTTCGAAAAACTCTTAGAACTTTTAAGTGATTTAAAATTAATAAAAAAACAGGATACTAAAGAAAAAACAAAATTAGATCGTGCTCAGGATTTTATAAGTAATATAAAAAAACATGGTATTTTGGGAGGTATTTTAGATACTGGTAAGACAGTTATTATGACAATGATAGCTCAGTGGATGACTAAAAAACTATGGGCGTGGGGTGTTCCATTTACTAAAAGATTAATAATGATCCAATTACCTAAGATAATATTACCTGCTTTAGAAGGAATGTTTTTAGGTGGAGGAATAGAAATTATAGTAGGTACTGGAATATTTTTGGCTCCTGCGGCAGTAATATATACAATTTTTGATCAAATTGATAAAAAAATTAAACAATCAGAAGAAGAAAGATGGAAATTCATGTATGAAAATCCAGAATATAGTAAAGTTTCTCCTGATCAACTAGAAAAAGAAGAAAAATATACTAAAAAGATTGAAAATCGTATTAAAACACAAAATGATTTATTGAAAAAAAGTATGGAGGGAACAACTTTATCAGAAAATAAACATAAATCAGAAGGTAAAAGTTTGTTTCAGGAATGGTTAGATAAATTTGATATATCTAGTAAAAGAGATAGAGAATTATTAGAAAGAAAAAAGAATCAAGATTTACTTCCTATTAAAGAAACTTTTTTACCAGGAGAAAATTTAATAGGAATGAGTACATCTTCTTATACAGATATAGGTTTTAATACTAAGAACGATAAACCAAATATAAATATAGAGGAGATAGAATTAGATCCATCTTCTACAGATATTGGTATTTCATCTTGGGATGAAAAAGCCAAAAAAGATTCAGAAAAAATTATTAAATCTTTTGAATCTTTGAGTAAAAATACAGTTATGTTTTTAGATACCTTTGGAATGGATTCAATTAGAGATTCAGTTAATAATATTACAGATAAAATGTTAGATATTTTTAGTAACCCAGAAAAATATTTAGATGATATTGGCGATTTTTTAAATAAAAGTTTATCTGGTAATAATACAGTAGATATATCTAGTAATGGTGCCGGACAAGGACTGGAAGGATATTTCTTTTCTGCTGGTGGAGTAGGAGTAGAGGGAGAATCCTATGCTAAAGCACTAGCTAGTATAGAAAGTAGTGGAGGAGATTATAGAGCTGTTGGAGTTCCAAATGAATCATTAGGTGAGCCTTTAGGTGCTTATCAAATAATGGAATATAATGTCAAAAATCTTATGGGTCAAACATTAGAAAATCTTGGATATAAAGAAGATTCATCTAAATGGAACAGAGAGGAATTAAAAGAATTTTTTCTTTCTCATTCGGATGTTCAAGATGAAATGTTAAAATTATTTACAGAAAAAACTCTTAAAACACTTACAAAAAGTGAAATTGAAAAAATACAAAAAATGGCAAAAGAAGATATTAAAAAAGCCGAAGAATATCTTTATGGTCTTTTGGCGGCTGCTCATCTTAGTGGAAATTGGGAAAACTATAGTAATTTAAACGTAAAAGATGTTCTTGGGACTAGTAGTCCTGAATATATAAGAAAAACATTACCTATATATAGAGAAAATAGAAGACAAAAGGATGAAAAATTAGATTTTAAATATGATAAACCACAATCAAGAATAGATAATATAAATAATATGTTATCAATGATGAATATTAAAGAATTTATCAATAACGAGGAACAAGAAGAAGAGATAGAAGAAATAAATCTTGCAGGATCCTTAGATTCGCCTGATAGTTTTATATCAGATATGATGGACGAAAAAGAATATTTTCAACAACCAATAGCTTCATATATTAAAGATACTGATAATCATAATTTAAATTAGGAGATATAAAATGTCAGATGTTAAACATGAATCTTCATCATCTATTGGTAGAACTGGTACTGATAACTCTAATATTAGAAAATCATTAATCAAAGATGGTAAGCCTTTAACTGGTATTGACTTAAAAAATCAATATGATAAATTATTAGAGTCTAATAAAAAAAGATTTACTATAAAAATTGATGATACCACCAGGATTACTATGCATATAGACCCTACTCAGTTAAGAATTAAAAAGAGTAAAAGAATAAGAAAAATAGATACTTTAGCTGGTGCTATATTTCAAGATTTTGGTTTTGATCCAATGTCCATTGAAATAGATGGAACTACGGGATCTTGGTATAAAGAAGCTATAGATTATATAGATACTGTATTTAGAAATAATAATCCAGGAAATAATAATGTTGATATATATGTAGATGGAAAAGAATATAAAGCTGTATGGAATACTTTTTCCTATACTAGAGATGCTAATACCCATATATATAAGTATCATGTTGAATTTCAAATATTAACTGAAAATATAATAAAAGATGAATCAAACTCTAAAAAAGGATCATATATAGATAGTGGATTTCTTGCTGTTATACCATCTGGTTTAGATTCTAAATCATTTATTGAAACTTCATCTAGTGTTTCATTTACTAATGATCAAATTCCACCAATAGTTTCTGGAAGAAGAGAATCAAGAGATAATGTGTTTATTTCAGGGGTTGATATAAATGATGTTAGAAACATAAATAAATTTTCTGAACAAATAGGAAGAGTATCTTATAATTCGAAACAAATTAATTCTGATTTTATAAATGATACTGTTTTATGGAAACTAAACATGATGATAGGTCTTAATCTTTTTGATAAATATAGAGGAGTTTAGATGGAAATAGTTCCTAGTTATTTTAAAAATACTAATATACCCGATCTAGATTATTTTTCTACTGGTTATGTAGTAAAAATATATTCTAGATTTTCAGATAAGAAACATAAAATAGCTTTTAATAGAAGAAAAGAGGAAAGAAAAAATAGTGGATATTTTGGATTAGATGTTCCTTATAAAGATATATGGGTCGATTATGATGCAGATGCCAAATTTACTTCAGAAGATCCAATAGCTCCAATTATTAACATTATGACTAATCATAATGTTACCTCTGGTAATCATAATTGTAATATAACTATTGCAGATCATCCAGATATTAAGTTTTTAGAGTGGTCTTTACCAGAGATAAACTGTTTTTCAATAAATAATATTAGAATAGGAGTAATGGATACAATAACAGTAGAGCTATGGAGAAAGGGAAAAAAGAGAGAAGAAAGAGGAAGTAAATATGTTGTTCCATTAGTAGAAGAAGATGAAATAAAATCTGAAGTTTTTAGAGGATTTATTACAAGTATAACAAGATCACAAGATCCAAAAAGCGGATCGTTTATAACATTAAACTGTCTTGATCATATGCATCTTACTGATTTTAGTTTGCTTAAAATTACAAGAATACATACTATGGATTTTAATTCAGTAACTGGATTTGTTGCAGTTATTAAAATTTTACAATATTTAAACTATATACTAACAGGCACAAATAGTGGTCTTTTTGCAGAGCTTCAAAGAATAGGAGAATCTTTAATAAAAGGAATAGATAAAGAATGGGGTAAAGTTTTTACTGAGGATCTTCAAAAAGAGTTTAAAAGAACAGCTCTTGGTCCTAAGAATTCTTCATTGTTTGAAAGTGGATCTTTTCTTGGACAAGGGAGAGGAGATACACAGCCAAGTTTAGATTTTAATGATTGGGAACTTGGACGTATATATGAAACATTATCAAATAATCCTGATATTCCTAAAGCCATACTTGGAGATAAAGGAGTTGCAGATAAAATAATAAAAATTATAGAAGAAAGCTTAAATAAATTTTTAGAAGGAACTAAAGAAGATTATAAAAGAGTTAAAAAACTTATGGAATATGATTGGAGATATGTTTCTTTAATTTTATCTGAGCTTACAATTTTTGAAAATTTCGAAGCAAATAATAGAACAGCAAAATCTTTACTAAGAATGATTGCAAGACAAACCATGAGAGAAGTTTTTTGTGAAGTATGTCCTACTGAGGGAGGGGTATTAATTCCTCCAAATAGGGGAATATTAAGATATAGAATAGTTCCCTGGATGGATGATCCAGAAATTATATTTGATCATTCTGATATAATATCTCAGCAATTTACTGAAACAGAGCAGGGAGTATTTACAGCTGCTATGGTTGCTGGAGGAGAAGCTTTAGGACAACTTAATATGGAGACAATAGGTCAAACAGTATTTGATTTTATAACTGGTAGAAATATTGGAGTATTTGCGTTTCCTGATTATTTAGATGAACAATATTATACACGACTAGGATTTAGGATGAAAAATGTATGGGATCCTAAAATAACTAAAGTAATACAATCTGCTTTTAGAGGAATGATTGAAAGAGATTATAGTTTAAGAGAGATGTTTTCTGGAGATGAAACTGTTATAGGTGATCCTAGAATTAAAGCTGGATTAACATGTAGTTTTATAGATTCTGGAAAATATTGGAAAAATGGTAAAATAAAAGGAGATGGAATTGATGGTTATATGGAAGGAGTTTCGCATTCTTGGACTTTAGGAGGTATTTATAAAACTAGAATTACTTTAAAGTATGTAAGACAAAAAGGTAAGTTATTTCCACCTTTTGAAAAAAATGTTCAAAAAGTTTTAGATATAGAATCAGAAGAGGGATCTTTACAAGTATCAGATAATTATATAGCATGTAGAAATATTCCAGGATATTATTCAAGTACTATAATAAATGATGTAGATATAGAAATTTTTCTAGGTGCATATTGGAAAGCTATAAGTAATTGGTCTCCTGCTAATATAAAAGTAACTTATAATTGTCCTTTATATGGATCAGAAAGAATAGGATCTTTTGGTATGACTGTAGATCAATCTAAAAAATATACAGGAGATAAAGTTCCATCTAGGATTATTAATGGAGATAATAATTATAATAAAATTAAAGAAAAAATTATGGATCAAAATGAATGTATAAGAATTGCTAGATTATATACTATAGACAGTATTAATAAACTAGGTAAGTTTGGAGATATGATTCCACCTTATAGAAATATTGTTAAAAACTTAGCTCATTGTTTTTTTACAGGAAATAGAGATAATAGAGATAATATAGATGATTCTATTTTTTGTGAAAATGTTTATAAGGAATATAAAACTGCAATACAGATAAAGAAGATTGATTATAAAATACCAGATATAGATAGATCTATACCAGATAACAATAAAGTTTTTACAACTAATTGTAATAATCAACCATCTTATTATAATATAGGAGCTGATCCTTATTCTGAATCAGATTTTTATAATAAATATGTAAAAGATATTAGAAATTTAAAATATGTAGGAGAATCTCCAGGTCTTATAAATGCAAAACAAAGAATGGAAGAAATATGTAGAAGAAAAGGATATAGTGTTGAATATATAAAAACCTATGAAGATGTAAATTATAGTATGCATGGAATAGGATGTGCAGCTGACTTTTTCATATACATAAAAACTAAAACAAATTTAATTTCATGGGAAGAGTCTATCCAAATAGCTCTTAATTCTGGTTTTCAGTGGATATGGGCTAATCCTGATGCCGAAAATAGATCATATAAAAAATATATTCATGCATCTTTGTATGGATTATAAAAGAGGAGATTTGTATGGATCCAAGATATATTAATAGAATAAGAGATGATTCAGTAAGAATCAGTCCTGCTGATGATAATATGCTTTCAACTGAAAGATTTAGAAGAATTAGGACTGGTAGGGTTATTTATGTAAATAGGGTTAACAAGACAGTAAAAATCCAATGGATGGATCAGGCAGGAGAAACATTTGAAATTCCTTTTCACTATTCTATGGTTGGTGCAACATGGGGAAGGATGCATTCTCCTAAAAAGAATACAATAGCAATAATTGGGTTTATGGGTGAGAATACTCCATATATTTTAGGGTTTAGACCTATGGATGTAGCAAGTTTAAATACTATCGATGAGGGAGAAATATATGATAGATGTGAGCATGGTACTTCTATACATTTAAAAAATAAAAGAATAATTAGAACTACGGATGGAAAATGGACTAATCATGATGATTGGATAAAACCAAGACAAAGGTCAGCTGGATGGAGATCTAGTGATGGATCAACCACTACAACTGATTCAATATCTGCTTCTCCTGGCGGAATAGAGATAGTTGTTAGAGAACCATATTCTAAATTTATAAAAAGCTCAGGAGATCCAGGAAAAGGACAATATGTTAAAGGTACTGGATATGCAGAGGATGGTAGATTAACAGAAGGTCCTTTCTTTAAGGAACATTCTTTTTTATTTATGTATGATGATGGTAATATAATAATACAAAGTGCAGTAGATGATGGAGATTCTGTAGAAAATTTAGCTAGAATAACAATGGAAGGTAGTGGTAAATTAATAATAGAAGATGCAAAATCAAAAAATGTTATAGAAATGAATCCAGGAACTGAAGATGGAAATGAGCCAAGTTTTACAATTTTAGGTAATAAATCATTAAATATTAGATCTAATGATAGCGTTAATATTTCAGCTGCTAAAAGTGTGAGAATAGCTTGTGATACTGGAGATATAAGTTTTATTGGTAATAATTTTAACAATAAGACAAAAAATGGTTCATGGTTTATGAACTGTAAAGATGGTGGTATCTTTTGTAATGATGGAAATGCTTCTATTTATTCAACTAAGGGAGCAAGATTATTAGCAAAAGAAGATGCTTGGATTATAGGAGAAAAATATTTAGAAATAAAATGGGGAAAAAACGGAGTTCCAGGAACTGCCTTAATACAAGGAGTAGGTGATTTAACTCTTAATATAACTGGAAATGTTAATTCTCAGGTAACTGGAAACATGACTAGCTTAGTAAATGGTAATTTAAACATAACATGTACAGGATTAGTAAATATAAATGGACAAATGATTAATCTCAATTGTGGTGCAATTGACAGTGGAGATATATTAGTAGCGTAAAGTCAACAATTTTAGTATAATGTAAAGAGGAATTATTTATGGGATTACCAGTAGCTCGATTAAATGATCCTACAGCATTTGGTGGAATGATAGTTGATGTTCAGGATTATACTGTTAATTCCAATAATATGCCTGTAGCTGAATTAGGAGATATAGCTAGAACAAGAGTAGGAGATGACTGGGTGTTTTTACCTATAGTATCTGGATCTGGTATGGTTTTTTCAAGAAATAGAAATTTATCAAGAGAAGAAGATATAATATCAAACGGAGATATAATAGTAAATGGTTCTTATAACGTATATGCAGGTGGATAATGGCTGATACAACTCCATTAAATCTACAAGAATTATTTGATGATAAATTTAAAGGTGCTTTTGATAAACTTGAAGATACCTTAAAGACAATAAATACAGTGATAAATTATCAAGTTGATCTTACTTCTATTCAAGAACAAATAACGATAATAGAAGATACTATAGAAAATGAAGTGTTAGATAAATTACAAGATATAACAGATGCAATAGCTGATATCTTAGAACCAATTTTAGATCCTTTATGTAAAATAGAAACTGCAGTATCACAAGAATTAAAAGATTTTCTAGATGATGCTAAAACAAATTATCCTAATACTTATGAGTTATTAAAAGCAGTAATAGATAAAAATGATAATTATTATAAAAATTTGAAAAATAGAGCTTTAAGTAACGCAGAATTTAACTTAAAGAAAATACAGGGATTTATAGATCATACATTATCTCTAGATAGTGAAAAACAAAGACTTAATAATATTTTAGATAATTTACCTTGGAATGATCATATGTCAATCCCTGATATATTATGTCTGCATAATAGTTTGAGAAATTATTCTTCTTATTTAGATAATAGGAAGAGTTATCTAGAAAGAGAAATACAGCTTTACCAAGATAAAATCAATAAAAGCCAAACTACTGCAGAAAAGAATACAACTCTTAGTGAAAGTTATACTAATGTTCAAAATGTAATAAACAACGATATAGGATAATTATGTCATACGATATAAAAATAGATAACGAGAGTGGAGAGTTTGATCTTTTAGATCTAGATATAGTTTTTGATGGTCGGGGTCAGACAACTATGATATCTGGATCTAATAAGCTTTCTCAGGATGTTAATAAAGTTTTATTAACCAATACAGGATCTAATAGATTTCATAAAAAATATGGATCTGAAATAAAAAGAATAATTGGACAAAAAGGAAGACCAGAATATATACAGAGTGTAATAAGAGATACTTGTTTAAATGCTATAGGATTATATATGTCATTACAGTCTGATCAATCTAAGTATCAATTATTAAATAGTGATGAATATATAAGCGAGATAAAAGAAATAATTACTGATTATTTAGGAGATAATCCTGATACATATCCATTTGAACCAGAAATTTCTAAGTTTTCAACCTTTTCAGTAAAGATATCTTTATTAAGTATGTCTAATGTTACGGAACAAATAAATTTAGGAATAAGATTATAATGAAAAATTTTTCAGATATTGTAACATCTTTAATTGGTAAAATAAGAGATATATCTCCTAATGTAGATACTAAAATAGGTACAGTAATTAGAGATATATTTATAGATCCTCAATCTTATGAACTAGAAGGTCTTTGGGACGAGGCAAAAATAGCAAGCGATGCTCAAAGTATTAATACAGCTACAGGTAAATATTTGGACGCTTTAGTATCTAATTGGGGAACTAGGAGAAAATCAGCAACACATGCAGTAGGTACTGCAAGATTTTTTGTTTATGAAGAAACTAATGCAGATATATCTATTCCTGCTGGTACATATTTATCCACAAGAATAGACTCTAGTGGTAGAAATATTGAATTTACTACATCAGAAGAAGGAATAATCCTTACTGGAGAAACAGAAGTAGAAGTACCTATAGTATGTACTATGTCTGGTTCCATTGGAAACATAGCTTCTAACTCAATAATTAACACAGATACATCTTTTGTAAATGGAGTTATTAATGATCTTTTGACTACTGGTGGATCAGATGTTGAAACAGATGCAAGTTTAGCATCTAGGGCTCCATTTTCTTTATCAGGATCTTCTAATGGTACTTCTAATGGATATATCGAGGAAGTACTTAAAGTAGATTATATAAAGGGAGCAAAGGTTATAGAACCAGATAGTACAATGAGTAGAGGTCCTGGAAAAGTAGATATATATATTCAACATACAACTAATTATACTGGCACTACAACTACTCAAAACATAGAAGCTGGATCGGAAGTTGTATATTTGGGAAGACCAGCAATTGTTTTAAATAATCAACCAGTTTCTGCTGTATTAAACATAACTTCAACCTATACAGATGATCAAGGAGAGCATACAATCACTTATCCTTCTTCTGCTTATAGATTAGAAAAAGATAAAACTTATAATTTTCAAAGTTCACAAGCTCAAGATAGAGTAGTATGGATATCATCAGCTCCTATTAGAGATTATGTTATTAGTTATGCTTATAATAAAACTATAAAAGATGGACAAGATTCTATAGAAAATAAAAGAGATATTACATCTGATGTTTTATGTAAAGCAGCTTCAGGAGTACCTATATATATTAAAGCAACTGTTTCTCTATATGAGATGTATACTGAGTCTTATGTGTTATCTAATATTATTACCAAGATAAGTGATTATTTTTCAACTAGACAAATAAACCAATCAGTAAACCAATCTGATATAGATCATATAATTAGAATGATTAAAGGTGTTGCAAGAGTTGATTTACCGTTTACTATATTTAATAGAGATACAAATTTAGGAGAACAAAGTAATATAGATATAAGAGAACTAGAATATGCTTATCTTGCTCCCTTACAACCAGATATAATAGTATCTGATACAAGAATAGAATACAAAGGGCCTATTTTACCTGTAGGATCTGATACAGGATTAATAGATTAAGGTATTAATATGGATGGATCTAAAAATCTTAATACTGATTTAACAATTTTTAAACCTAGCACAAGAGCTGAAGTTTTATTATCATTATTACCAGATATATATAAAACTTCTAAAAGTTCTAATATATATAAACTATTATGGACAATATGTGAGGAATATAAAGAATTTAGGGAAAACCTGGGAATAATATCTGCTAATAATTTTCTAAAATATAATGAATCACAAATAGGTTTTTTCGTTGTTAATAAAGCTAAAAGATATTATATCACTTTTGATATTCCTTTTTGTATTCCTCCAAAGGACATAACAATAGTTACGGTAAAAGGGTATACAGATTATATAGTTGAAGATATTAATGAATTTGGATTTACCTTAAACGTATTATCAGATGGTATAGATCAAATAACATGGCACGCAGAAGGAACCATAGGTGCAAGAAATAGTCAATATGCAAAAGATGCTTTATATAATAATTTTGGAATTCCTTTAAATATTCCAAGATTTTCAATATATGATTATGATTCTTCTAGTTATAAAAATTTAGTTTATGAAACTCTTTTTCCATATCTTTATGTAAAATCTATAAGAGAATTAGAAGATGATGAAATATTTATTCAGCAATCTCCTAAATATAGAGGAATAATTAAAGCTAATTTACTATCTGGAGTTCCTGGATCTCATGTATTGAAAGATGAAGATGGTAATTATATATGTATTTTAGAGAGTAGATCTAGATCAATAAACTTAAATGATTATTTAGATAATCGAGTTGAGGTTGATGGATCTGAAAGCCAAGCAAATATAAATTTATGGAATCAAAAAAGTTTTTTAAGAAAAGTATTATCTTCTGATTTTAAGTATCGAACACTATTGAAATCATTATATAATGCTATATATTCAGGACCTACATTGCAAGGTATGTATCTTGGAACTGAAGCATTATTTGCTCAGCCTTATATAAGTTATGATATATGGAGATTAGGAGAATATTATTCTAATTCAACTAATGTGGATATAGTTGATATATATGAAGTATTAAATAGTTGGGATCATAGAGGAATAACTTGGAATAATCAACCATCTTTTCCAGGAACTGCTATTGATTATGGAACTATAAGTTCTTTAAACCAAAATTATTTTTTTGATTTAAAAAATTTAGTTACTAAATGGAATAAATTATCATTTCCGATAGCTTGGGGTGGATATTTAGAAGGAATACAAGATGCAAGTAATAAAGATTTTACTATTGATAATCCTGTAAAACAAGGTATTATAATTTTTATAAATGGACACATAAAAAAAGAAGATGTTGATTATATAAGAATAGATCAAAATATATCTTTTATAGATTACAGTCCAGATATAAATGATAAATTAACATATGCATATAGCTATATAAATATAGATAGATCATATTTTACTGGATCTGTAGTTGAAATAATGGATTCAACTACTACAACTACAGGTTATATAATTATAGAGATATCTACAGGATATAAAATATTATTACCATTGATAAATGGATTAGTTATATCTTATAACAGTACTGGTTATACAATGCCAAATTTAGCAACTGTTTTAAGTAGTATAATTCCAATAAGTGGAAATGTATTAATAAGTTCACCAGCTTTAGTGGGATATATGGTAAATATTGATACTGTTAATCCTGATTATTCTTTAATGACTATAAATACAGATAATAATGGAACTGTTTTATTATCTATATTTCCTAATATTGTTATTAAAAATGAATTAGGTAAAACATATAATAAAATTTATCCAAATAATAATGGTATTATGTTGAAGCTTAGAGATGAAAATACAAGTAATTCTAAAATACTTTATTCCACTAATTCAGAAAAAGAAGTTAATAAGTTACCAAAACTATTATTAAAATATAAGACATCTTCTAGTGTTTTAAGTCAATATAAAATAATTCATCTTATAAGAAATATATCAAGTGCCTGGATAGATCAATTATATCCAACAAATGTTCAAAATTCTGATAATTATATAATTATCGGAGGAAAATATGTTAAGGATAGTAGGTTAAGAACTGATAGTAATAACACAACAAAAAGATCTTATTTAAAATTTGATATGTCGGTTATTCCTACGGATGCAGTTATTGAAGAAGCTAAAATGATTCTTTATTTTTGCTCAGGATTAACGATAGAAGAAGGAAATAAAGAATGTTTAAGGTTAGGAAGAAGTCTATTAGGAATTAATTCGAGATTATCTGGATATAATTTTAATAGATTTACTTTTAAAATAAATCTTCCGTGTTATGATAAAACAGAATTTGTTGGAGTATGCAACTTGTATACAAGTTTGGGTATATTAAGCATACCACTTACTCAGGATACTATTTTTTATAATGATCAGAGTATAATTGTAGATCAAAACGATGTTGAAATAGATCAACTAGTTACTATACAACCGTATAATATTAGTGGGACAATAAAATCAATTATTGAATCTAGTTTAGTAGATTTTACTAATTATGCATCAACTATATATAGTAGAATATTAGGAATGGTAAAACCATCTCATACAAACTTTGTTTTAGAAGGAAGAAGAGAATCTGATAATTTAATAGAAAAGGTTATAGATAAAAGCTTATCTTCTGGTTTTGTTTCTAATTATGATATTTCTAGTTTAGTATATTCTAATGGCAGGTTTATATAAAAATGCAAAGTTATGAAACTTATACTTTTAGTGAAACAATAAGTGGATCAATAATAAAAACTTATCATAATCCAGGAGATCATTTAAGAATTGATTTAACTCCTATTGGAGATGGATCGATTACTGAATTTATTCTTCCATCTTACTATTTAAATTATATATTATATGCTAATTATTTAATACCTGGAGGATTTATAGAATCAGGTATGGGTAATTATCTTTTATTATTTAGAGATATATATCCTTTAATTCATAATGTAGATTACATAATAGATACATCAAATGGAGTTAAGTTTATTTTAGCTGATCCTCCAAATGAGGGAGAAATTGTAAGAATTATAAAAAGAAGTATAATGAGAAATTGGTATGAACCAATTCCTGAATCTTTTTATACTTTAATAAATAATACATCTTTTAGAATAGATTTATCTCATGCTAATTTAGAAAGAGGTCAGCATAAATTAGCTGTTGAGTATTATAATACTTTAGGAAATATAATTACTGATTATTTTGATGTTCCTTTTTATGATGATTATGATGTTAGAGCTGATGATCTTAATGAAATGTTTTTAAGTTTTATTTCTAGTTTTAATTATAATATTATGGGGAATGGAGAATACACATTTAATAGAAATTCATCAAAAAGTATAATACAAATAAATAGATCATATAATGGAGTTCCAATTATTAATAATTTAGATATATCTTATTTTTCAAGGGATACATCTGAAAGAATAATTTCTGGATATAAAGAAATTAATAGTTATCTTGACAAAAGTTTAAATATAGATTATAATTTAAACGGAGAATCAATTTTGATAGTATGAGTATATTTATAGATTTTTATAACAATAGAATAAACAAGGCTACTTCTATATCTAAAGTTTATTCTATTCCAGGATCCAACGATATTTATTCTGGTATATATTTATCTGGTGTTCAAGATGGGTTTAATAAAAATTTTACAATAAATGGATTATCTGGAATTGGATATGTTTCAATTCTAACATTAGATGGTTTTCTTCAGATAATTAATCAAGATTATACATGGAATATTAATCAAATAGTATTTAATATTGCTCCACAACCTCAAAATGTTTTATCTATACAAATTACTAATAGATATTCTTATGATGATATATTATCCTGGGGATCTCCTATAAGTAATAGTTATTATAGTTTAGAAGAATATGGAATGAGGTTAAATGTATCTTTTACAAAGATAGAACCAGGAGAAAATAAGCTGTCTGTAGAGTTTTATATTGGAAATGATTTATTTAAAGAAATATTAACTGTTCCTTTTTATGATGGATATAATATTCAGCCTAATGATCTTAATTATTTCAATACTATATTTACAAATAAAATAAATAGTGAAAATGATGATAGTGGAAGATATGTTATTAGTTATTCAAGAGATAGATATCCTGATTGTATTCAACAAATTACTAAATATAAAAGTGATAATATAAGTGAAGTATTAGATATAAACCATGATTATGATGGATATATTTCAAATATACATGAAGTTGTATATAATGAATCTCTTCCACTTAAAAAAGAAGATTTATTCATACAGAGAGATAAAAATGATAATGAATTAATATCTAAAATAGTTATTACTAATGAAAACTCTAATTTTAATTTATCTTTATTATGGGAATCGACTGATATAGTTAGTTTTGATTATGATAGTCATTTTTATCCTATATATAATGATGATAACTATATATATGGTATATATAGTGTAGATAATAATAACTGGAAAATATGGAGAAACGGATATAATGATAACGTAGAAACAATATATGATTTAAATGCCAGTATATTATCTAACTGGGTTATTGATGATAATTATATTTATTTATTAATATCCAATATAGGAGATTCTAATAGTAGATATATTAAGAGAATTAATAAAGATGGAAGTGGATTAATTACATTAGGATCAATACCTGATAATAGACATGCTAGTTGTATGAAAGTTATTGATAATTATATATATATGATTAATACTATAGATGTTGGTCTTCCATTTACTGTAAATTTGGAATATGTTAGCCGATTTATTAAGACTGATTGTTCAGGATTTGAAGATATTAAGGTCTTTAATAGTATATCAAGAAAATATGGTACTATTCCATTCTATCATATTATAAGTGATATTAATTATATTTACTTCTTGAGAATAAATAGTAATAATAGTGAGTTATATAAAATAGATAAAACAGATATGTCTACTGAATTAATGGTTTCTGGTTTATATAATCCTGTTAATTTACTTTTAGATGGTGATTATATATATATTACTGAATATAACTCTTTTAATCTAATAAAAATAAATAAGAATAATAATGAAATAACTAATGTTTTAGAGACATATTTACCTAAAATAATATTAAAAAATAATAATGATATATTTTTATTATCTGATGGAGAATATAGTTTAAGACAATATAGTAATAATATTTTTTATAATATAAATACAGATATTAATGGAGTTAATTTTTTCATAAAAGAAATTAATGGAGAATTAAAAATATTTAATATTGGATCATTAGCTATACAGATATTGAGGTATGTAGGATAAATGGCTGTAAATTTAGATTTTATTTTAAACCAAGAATGTAATGGTGAAATTTCAAGAGTTTATTCAGCTCCTGGGTTTTATGATTCTCATCTAAATATATCCTTATCGGGTATTCAGGATGGATTAAATAAAAATTTTACAATAAACGGATTATCTGGAATTGGATATGATCCGGTTTTAATCAAAAATAACTCATTACAAGTAATCAATGAAGATTATATATGGGATGGACAATCCTTAATAACCTTTAATAGTGCTCTTTTTTCACATGATACATTAAGTATACAAATTGGAAAAGTTTTATCTAATGGTTCAGTTTGGGGGATTCCTATTAGTTCTTCATGTTATTCTTTAACATCATCCATAATAGTTACAATAGATATGAATTTGGCTGTTTTAGAACCAGGATATCAAAAATTAGTTATTGAATATAATAATAATGATGGTTTATTAGTAAGAGAAATTTTTAATGTTCCTTTTTACTATAAGTATTTAATCCAAAAAGATGATATGAATGAATTAGTGGATGATATTAATAACAATATAAGATTAATAACCGATATAGATGGTAACTGGGAAATAAATAGGAACACATCTACAGATTCAATCAATTATATTATAAGAGACTATTATGAGTATGATAATACTTATTTAAGAGATTATATTAAAATTAATAGAGATTACCAGGGATTAATTACAGAAATAGAAGAAAGTACCCATACAGGAGGATCTGGAGGAGAATATCTTAATCCTCAAGATGATAGTGATAAAAAAACAATAATTAAAAGAAACTCTGATGGAATAGTACAAGAAATAAGAAAATATAATAGTTCTAGTATAATAGGAAACTTAAATACTATTTCAAACTTTTTTAATTTAGAAACTGGTTCTTTGTTCATTATGAACTTTTTAAATGATAATGATTATTTATATTTTGTTATAAGATATAGAGATAGTTATAACTTTAAAATAAAAAGATTGAACTTAACAACTGATGTGATAGAAGATGTAACATATATAACTGGCTATATTCCTTTAGTATGGGATAAGGATAATGATTATTTTTATATATTTTGTAACAAAGATGGAGAAAATAGTCAAGTATTACTAAGAGTTAAAATTGATGCATCTGAAACATTAGAAATAGGAAATATAGATTCTTCTTATAGTTTATATAATGGATGTTTAAAAAGTATAGATAATTATTTATATATTATTTATTATAAAGAAATAGATAATATTTTAGTTCAATTTTTAGGAAGAATGTTAAAAACTGATACATCTTCTTTATATGATATTATTAGATTTAGATATATGGATATACCAGATTATAGAAATTTTAATAATCATATATCCTATGATAATAATTATATCTATATATTAGAAATATATAAAGATAATAGTAAAATATGGAAAATAGATAAATCAGATCTTACCTTTTCTTCTATAGTAAGGGATATTTATAATCCTTATTTCATATTAATTAATGACAATAATATATATTTATCTGAGTATAATACATGTAGAATATTAAAGTGTGATAAAGATGGATCTAATTTATCTTATATAGTTGGATCAGGAGAATATCCTAATGATTTAGAATATCCATCTAATATTTATATATATAATAATAAAATATTCTGGACGGGAAAGGGAATAAAGTCCATAGAGAATAGTAATTTAGATGGATCAAATAGATCTATATTATATTCTACAAATAATCCATTAGATCAGTTGTTTGTATATAACAATAAAATGTATATAGTTGAAAGGAATCAGTATATTATTAGAATAGTATACTAATAAACTATGATAAATTTATCAATTAATGATTCAATTACTGATTTTGCAAATAAAGCTGGAAGTTTAATTGAAGAAGTAATATATAGTCGAGATAATGGAGTAATTAATATAGATAACTTAGCTGGAATATCTGTAACATTTAATGAGAGTTTTTCAGATGTTAATAGTATATCTATTACTTTAACCAACAGGGATGGTAATCCTCTTATTGGTAGTGTATCTAATGTAACAACTACTAATTTTTTAGCAAGATGTTATGATAATACAGGAGCTGCATCTACTGGAAATTTTAGCTGGTTTGCATATGGTAGGAAGGGAGCCTAATGTCAATATCTTTAAATATTTCAGATAGATCTGGACAAATAGCTAGTTTATTAAATTCTTTAAATAGAAAAATAAATAAAGGTATGATAGTTACTGGTCAATTTTATGCCAGTGCTGGAAAACTATATTATCTTAATAATTTATATATATTATGGGGAGATCAAAGATATTCATATGTAAGTTCGGCTAATTCGGGAACTATTACTTTATCTGCATGGGAATATGCTTATGTAGTTGATCCTGGAGGAACTGGCGGAGAAGTTACTATACAAAAAGTTAATAAAGATTCTGCAACATTTCATACAACTACAGATAATTTATGTGTATTAGGAATAATGGGTAGTGATAATATTTTTTATTCTATATGGCAAACTTATCCAAAAGATATTCATGAGATTTTGGAGGATCTACAATCACAAATTGATGATATTGATATAGTATATCAGGAGTAAGGAGGCGAAACTGGTCCTTTAATTTGATATAAAAAGGAGAATAAATTATTAATGCTTTTAATAAACTCTAGTTCTTTTATGGAAAGACCTTATCTGCTTGATGAAGTTCAAAAAGATAAGGTTATTGTTCTCTTTAAGGATATAGATGAGTTGGATGAAATTAGTAAGAAAGATAAGAGTGCCGGAAGAAGATATGAAGCTAATATGGCAATGAAATCTATTGAAAAAAATTTTGATAGAATTAAGTTTGTAAAATATCTTAGAAACTATGAAGATATTACTGAAGTAATGACAGAAGATTTTAAACAGAGAATAGAAGCTAAATATAATAAAATTAAAATTTCTAGTGTATATGATGTAGTGAAAGAAGATAATCCCTTTTTTGAAGTATTTTTAGAAAATGATATGTTTGCTCAGCTTATAAATGATGGCAAAATAGAATACAAAGAATTACAAGAAAATCAATATGGAGTTGTTAAAAGTAAAGTAAATTCATCTATAGTATATTTAGCCAAATTTAAAAATCATAATTTAGAATTAGTTAAGGAAAGAAATATATGTACCTTAAAAGCTCAAAACCGAGAGCAAATATATGCTATTGATGCTTTATATGATAAGAGAATAGAGTTAGTTATTTTAGAAGCTTTAGCTGGATCTGGAAAAACATTATTAAGCTTGGCTTCTGGTATAGATATGATAGAAAAGGGATATTATAATAAAATTATAGTATGTAAGCCTTTAGTAAAAATAGGCGAAGGAATTGGTTTTTTACCAGGAACTAAAGATGAAAAAATAAGTCCATGGTTGGGTAGTTTACAAGATAACTTAGAAGTGTTTATTAAATCTAAGAACGATAATGTAAAAATGTATTTAGATATGCTTATGAGACCTGGAAAATTAGTATTAGAAGATATTAGTTTTCTAAGAGGAAGAAGTTTAAATAAATGTTTTGTTATAATTGAGGAAGCTCAAAATCTAGATACATATTATTTAAACTTGATTTTAAGTCGACTAGGAAAAGGATCCAAAATAGTTTTAAATGGAAACTTGGATCAAATAGATAATATAAATTTATCTAGATATAAAACAGCTTTATATACATTAAAAAAGAAGTTTGTTGGAAAAGATCCTGTTGCATATATAAGACTTAATAAGTGTTTGAGATCTAAGATTGCTGAACTTGCTTGTGAACTTTTGTAATTAATAGATAGAGATAATACAGAGAGGGTAAAAATATTTACCCTCTTTTTCTATTGACTTTCTAAGAGGAATAGATTATAATAAAAATATGAAAGATAGAAATTTTGATCGTGAGTATATGAACTATCCAATTATAAATTCATCTTCAAAAAAAAAAGGAGATATAAATGAGTATATTTAATGATTTTAGACCACAAAACTTTAGTGAAATAATAGGACAAGATAACAATATATCTATATTGAAAAAGATAATAAAAGATGATAAAAGAGTGAATACGTTTATTTTTTACGGATCTAGAGGAACTGGTAAAACTACAACTGGTAGATTATTGGCAAGAATGTATAACTGTACTTCACCTAAAAAAGACATAGAGCCATGTAACGAGTGTGTTAACTGTAAATTATCAATAGATGGAGGACATCCTGATATTTTTGAGATTGATGGAGCTTCTAATAGAGGTATAGATGATTCAAGAAAAATCAAAGAAATATCTGAATTCAAACCAAGGAAGGGAATTAAAAAAATATTCATAATAGATGAATGTCATATGCTTACAAAGGAAGCTTGGAATTCACTATTAAAACTATTAGAGGAACCACCATCTTATTGTATTTTTATTTTATGTACAACTGAAGTTTATAAAGTAATCGATACTATATTTTCAAGATGTTATAAAGTAGAATTTAAAAAAATTAATAACAAAGATATAAAAGATACTTTATATAATATCATAGAAAGATATAAAACTTTATATAAAAAAGATGTGGAAATAGATAGTGATATAATAGACATTATGATTGACTATTCTAACGGATCTCTAAGAGATGCATTAGTTGCTCTTGAAAAAGCAATTGATGCAAAAGAAAGCGGAAAAGTAGATATGAATTCGCTTTTTGATATGGTTAGCGTAGATAACATGAATATATTTTTAAACATATTTAAAAATAAAGATGCTAGTGCTTTTCTCACTTTTTTAGATCAAATGTCGGGGACATATACTTTAGAGAAAATAAGAATATCTTTAATGAGGTATTTTAAAGATTTATTTGTAAAGAAAATAAAAGATAAGGAGGATATTGGTATTGATATAACATATCTGAGAACCATATTAGATACACTGATAAATATAGGTTTTTTAGGTAGTGATTATCAATATAGAGTTAAGTTTGAGATAAAATTATTAAATCTATTTATGGATTGAAATATGAAAATAAATAAGCTTTTAATATTTGATAGTAATTTTCTATTTCATAGATCTAAATATGCTTCATTTAAGAACGATTCTGGAATATTTTCTAATACTACTTTATTTTATTTTTTGAATGCTGCTAAAAAAATAATAAAAGAACTTAATCCCAATTTTGTAGTTTTTTGTTGGGATAGTGGATCTAAAATTAGAAAAGAATTATATCCAGAATACAAAGAAAATAGAAAAGGACTATCTGATACAGATAAAGAACAAATGGATATAATTAAGGAAGGATTAAATGTATTAGGATTTAATCAAATAATTATATCAGGAGTAGAAGCTGATGATTTAATTTATAGTATTATTGAAAAAGTAAAAAATGATAAAATAGGGACTATAGTATATACTAGTGATAATGACTTCTATCCTCTTTTGAATAATAGAGTTATTATCTATTCACCTACTAAAGATAAAAAAATTATCAATAAAGAAGATGTGGAAAAAGAAAAAGATATTTCTGTAGATAAATTACAAGATATTAAATGTATTACTGGAGAAACAGGAGATAGAATTCCTGGAATAAAAGGAATAGGTTTTAAAACTGCTAGAGAATTGATAAAGGAGTTTGGATATTTAGATGATTTACTGAATAATATAGATAAAATTAAAAAGTGTAAAATAAAAGATAAAATAAAAGATAATATTAGTCAGATAATAATGAATAAAGATCTTGTGGGATTTAAGTTTATTGATTTTGAGTTAGATTTAATATATAGAAAAGACTTTAATATAGATAGTGTTTATGATTTTTTCAATCAAGTTTCACCAGGATTATTAAATAAAATAAATGATTGGATAGACTTATGATACAAACAAGATTTATAGATTTTAAAGATAATAATAGTAATATTTATATTATTATTGGAGATTCTTATCTTTCTAAAAAGGTAATGGATAAGATCATAGGAAATAAAGAATATATAAACATATATCCTAAAGATAATATAACAAGTTATAATTATATGTCTTTCAATTATGAAGTTTATCATAATTCTGAAGATATAGATAAAGATAACTTGAAGAAAATAATTAGTAAGGAATCCAAAAAGATATTATTAGTATCTAAAGATATAAAGATGGGAAATAATAATATTTTTGGGAAGGATAAAGATAAACTCTTTCCAGATAATACATTGGTTGTATTTTGTACTTTTTGGAAAAACGAATTAACAAGTTATGTATATAAAATATTTAACAAGAGAAATATTAAAATATCTTATGTTGATGTCGACTATTTTTTAGATAGAGTTGGAAGTGATTTATATACAATAATACAGCAAATAAATAACCTTAATTTATTAAATAAAAGTAAAATTATAAGAGAAGATATAGATAAAAACATATCTATAACAAGACAAGTAAACAACTATGAAATAATGGATGCAATATTCAAAAAAAATTATGTTTATGCTTTATCGATATCAAGATATACAAAATCTTCCAACGTTGGGGAAATAATAGGATATTTAAGAAAAAACTTGATTCTATATATGAATATAAAAGGATGGTCAAAATATAGAAATAATGAATCTATATTAGAGAGTATTAAAAAAATGGAAGATATGTATGATATTAAGTTTTATATTAATGATAAGAAGCTTAATATAATATTAGAACATTTAAATGAAATTGATATAATTAAGGTATTGAAAGCTATTAACTGGGTTGAATTATTTATGATGAAAGATCAAGATGATATAGATTCATGTCTAGAATATATAATATATAAAACAATTGAAATATTATATAAAGCGGATTAGTTGTTATGTTTGGAACGACTTCTATTGATGTGCCAAAAGATAACTTATGATGATTTACTTTCAGTAATTCTTAATATGTTTTCACCTCTAATAGATATATGTATTATTTTATCTATAGTTACTCCATTATTATCAAATGTTTTTTCCAAAGTATATGTTTTATAGTCTTCTTCATCTAGTATTATTTCATTATCACTGTATCCGTTTTTGGATATAATCTTTCTAGCAATAGATGGATTATGTTTTTTCACTTTAATTTTTGAATTATGCATTTCTGGTATATTATTTTTTACCCATTCTTTAATAGTTTTTGTTTCATTCATTTCAATCACCATCTTTTTTAATTTCTATTATTTTTTCCGGATTACCATAAATATTAAACTGAAGTATTGTTTTCTTATCTTCTGGTCCTACCATTCCAAACCTATTTATTGTTTCTATTAGAAATTGTTTTTTAGATTCAAAAAATAAATTTCCCAAAGATACAGAATTTTTTACAATTTTTGAATAAAATATTTCTCCTAGTAAATCTGATTGTGATGGTGGTGGAAATACTGGTCCATATGATATACTGGTGGAACAAATTATTGCATCTGCTCCTAATCCTAATAAATGAAGAGGTATTGAGTTAAGTTTATTTTTATTTGATAATTGTCCTCCATAGCAACATTCTATATAATAAATAGATCCGTTGGCTGAAATAATATCTGATATTGATAAAGCTATTGGAAATCCATTTTCATCTTGACCAAAATAATTACTTACGTTTTTTTTACCATGAAGATTAATATGAGAAATATAACAATCATGAATATTATTATTTTTTAATTTATTGTTTTCTTGAGAAGGTGAAGTTAAATAAATTTTAAAATTAAACTTATTTTGCAAATATTTACTTATTCTGTCCCATCTTAATGCACAATAATTTATTCCAAACTGTTTTTTTGTTGTAGTAGATCTACTATTATTTAATATTTTGATAAAGAAATCTTTATTCCAGTTGTTTTGCTCGTCTGGTATTCTAGATATTATTTTTTCGGAATATAGATAATCAGGAGCAGATGCTGTATATGCTCCATCACTTTCTATGTATTTATCTTTGTCGTTTACTGGATTTTTTATATTCATAAAAGGAATTATATCAGGTCCACCTACAATCAAAAATATTTTTTCACAACTTGTCTGTATATAATTATAAACTTCTTCTTGTTTAACACCATCATTAAATATATGTATGTTTTCAGATATTTGTTTTATATTATCTATAATATCTGATCCATATTTACTTATTATTTTATTAGAAGTTATTAATTGCATTTTTTTCCTTATAAATTATTTATTATCTCTATAGTCGTTTCATTACTAGTCTTCTTGTCGGTTAAAAAACCTACACTCATATGTGAGTAGTATATTTGTTGTAATATTCCATATGCTCTATTAAGTCTTCTATTTAACCAATGATATCTTATTCCAGATATTGTATTGAGATCAGTATTGTTTTCTAAATATGATATATAATTATCTATCTCCCCTTTTATGGCATTAATTGCAGGTAATCTTGATTGTTTTTGTAAAGGACTTAAAGGCCAATTATATGGTTGCTCTAAATATACAAGTTCAGATCCAAAAAAATAGTAATAGTAATTTAATCCATCATAAAGATTCGTATATTCTGGAGGACATAAATCTATTGCTGTTTTCAAATAATTATGAGCATTAGTTAATTTAATTTTTTCATTATTTACTGCTGTGTTATAACCTATCTCTCCAGGTATTCCTGTATCTATTGCATAATATTCATCTTCTAAATAATCATATTCGCTATCATTATATATTTTATTTTTTATAACAAAAGGATTATATACATCAATTTGACTATACCATGGCAAAGGATATGGTTTTAGTCCATAATATCCTGATGGAAAGAACGGGTTACCTGTTAAATAAGTTCCCTTTTGTATTTCATATCCACTATCGGGATAAGGATCTCCTTCATAGTCTTCGATACCATGACCTTCAAATCCTTTTAAATAACGTCTAGATTCATCTAATGTACCTAAAACATTATTATAATTCACAAAAAATTTCTTATATAAAGCTTCTATAGTTAATCTATTTGGTATTGAAGTATTATTAATAAAATCAATACTATCTGATATTCCAGTATCTTGTTGTTCTAATCCTAATTTATGTTTACCTAGATTAACTAATTCTTCAGAAGTAAAAGAAGGATTCATTATATTGTTCCTTGTATTTCTTTTATTTTGTTATTATATTTTTCATGTTCTAATAATAAATCATTATTATCTTTTTCTATATCTTTTATTTGTTTATTGTATATTTTAAACATATCGGAAGTTATATCAGGACTCATAAGTCTATATATTTCATCCAGTGTTTTTTTATTTTCCTCAATTTTTTCTTTTATGTTTTTATTTTTAGATGTATAGTATTCTTCTTCTGCATTAATATTATTATTATCATTAACAATAGATAAACTTCCAAAGCTATTAAAAGATACATCATGAGTGCTTAATATTTTTTTAATTAAGGATAAGCTTTCAGATGTATATCCTAGATCAATTATTTTCTTTATCTTTTGAAATATCACCTTTGACATTCTTTTTATCCTTTTTCTTTTTATCATTTTTTTGAATTTGCTCAGAAGGAATAATTTTTCCTCCTGTTATTATCTTTTTTAACATAATAAATTTCTTTTCTCCTTGTTAATTATTATTTCAAAAATATCTTTTGATTTTTCAATAGATATTTTTATGTCTTCTTCTTTCATGTTTCCAGGATCTTTAGAGTCGTAGGGTACTATATATATATCACATATGTTTTTCATGTCTTCGATTACTTGATCTCTTGCTTTATAACCACTATTATCATTATCGAAAAATAAATATACTTTTTCAGTATATTTCTCTAATAATCTTATTTGATTTTTAGATAAAACACTTCCCATAGTTGCTACTACATTTGGAAATCCAGCCTGTGTTATTTTAAAAACATCGAAAGGACCTTCTGTTAGTATTATACCATGTTTATTAGAATATTTTTTGACCTTGTTAAGGTTATATAATATTTCATTTTTCTTAAGCCCATAACTATTAGCATACTTTACTGGGTCTTTGTTAGTTACATCTCTTCCAATAATTCCAACTAGTTCATCATTATCGTTTCTAACTGGAATCGTTATTCTTTTAGTGTATCTTACCTTTTCTCCGTTTTGTATTATCCAGTTATCTGTATATCCTAGTTCAAAATACTTGCATATATTTTCTTTAATTCCTCTTTCATATAAAAAAGGATGTCTTTTTCTATATTTTTCTAATAGTAAATTATCTAGAGGAATACATATATTTTTTTCTTTATTTATTATATTTAGTTTTTCAGATATAATATTTATTGCATTTTTTCTTTTAATTTCCAACATTATATCATCTTCTATATCTATAGATATTTCATATTTGTTTTTTAAATACTCTAAGACATCTTTATCTCTTTCTAGGTTTTTTATTTTTTTTATAAGATCTACTAGATTCCCGCCCCCACACGTGAAGCAGTTATACGTACCATCTTCCATATGTATTCCAAAAGATGGTCTTCTTTCCTTTCCTAGTTTATGAAAAGGACAATAAGACTGAATATTATCACTAATAATTTTGCCAGTAGTTCTTATATCAAGATCTTTTATTAAAAGATCAATATCTATAGCAGATTTTATAAATTCAAGTATTTTATTCACTAGTCATCTATAATCCATTCATCTGAATTTGTACTAGTTATTATTACAGTTTCTTCCTCTTTACTTATTTCTCTTATATTAGAATTATCCATATCCCAAGATATTGGTATTATTTTTTTACCAGGACCTTCTCTGGAAAGCAAGCAATAAAGATGCATTAGTTTATTTTCTCTCATTTCATCACTTTGGTATAATGCCCAGGAAAAATCTAAATACCTATTGATTCTTTTAGTAAAACTAACTTGATCTTCATGTGGCTCATGTCTTACTTTTTTTATTTTATCATCTTTTTTTACTTTTTCAACCTCAGATTGCATTTGAGAAATAAGTACAACTGGCATATTTAATTCTTGTTGTATTTTTTTATTTATAGATAACATTACTTGAGTAATTTGTCTCCATTCATCAAATTTATTACTAATATCAATATGAGATAACTGATCAATAAAAACTATTTGAGTATTATATTTTTCTATACAATATTTTGTGTGTTTGTATATGTCTCTGACGTTACAATCTTCATTTACTATTATTAGTTTTCCACCTTCTGTTTGACATACAGATATATTTTTTTCGAATTTTTCAATATCTTCTTCGTTTAAGCTTCCTTTTCTTATTTTATCATAAGATATATTAGATAAAACAGCATCTAATCTTCTAGCTATTCTATCTCTTGTCATCTCAAGGGAGAATAATAATACATTAACTCCTTGCTTAAGAAGATTATTAATAAGATATAAGGAAAACCAAGTTTTACCTACTTTAGTATCTCCTAGTATTAAATGTAATTCACTCGGCAAAAAACCCTGACTTTCTTGATCAAAAGATGGGATTAAACTTTTTATACCATTTTCTTTTATATTCAATACATGATCTTCGTAATCTTGTAGTCTGTCTGATTTGTTATACTCAAAATAAACTTCTTTTTCATCTTGATGTGGAGACATACATTCATATTCTATTTTGTTTAATAAATATGTTTTAATATCTATATTTTCATCTAAATTTTTAATTTTTTCTATTATACCATAAATATTAGATAAGTTTTTTCTCCTTATTATTTTTTTCATTATTATATCAATATCTAATGGATCTTCTATTTTATCTATCTGATAGTCCTCTAGTTCTTTAAATCCTGGAACTTTTTTATATTCTTCCCAATAGTCTTTTATTTCTTTGAAAGCTTTAGAATAATTATCGTTCAAAAATAAACTTTGATCAATCTTATATTTAGGACTATCTATTAAATCTGGATTTTGAATTATACAGTTAATTAACATGTTCTCATAATTTGCCATTGTTATTCCTTTATCTCTAAAATAATGGTTTTAATTTTTTTATATTATTAGATTCTAGTAGAGATTCGAGATAAAAAGATTTTTCTGTTCTATAATCTATATCTCTTTTAACTTCTTTTTCTATTAGTTTACCTTTAATTAAGCTTATAATATTTAGAGCATAAGATGATATATCTTTTATTGGACAGTTTGCAGTAATTATAGTTGGTTTGTTTCTTCTATTTCTATATCTTATGATATAATCTAAATAGAATTCTATATAACTTTTATCTTTTGTATATTCTCTAGATATATCATCTATAACTAAAAAATCTATTTCTTTTATTTTTTCTATAAAATCTCTTGTTTTGTTAGAAAACCTATCATCTAAATAAGATATTATTTCTGACAAAGTAGTAAAGAACGGTTTATATTTTTTAGTTCTTATTGATTCTTTTAATACACATACTGATAACATTGTTTTTCCAGCACCAAGACGACCCCATAAATAAAGTCCTATTCCATTTTCATATGCTTTATCTATACTATTTATATATTTTTTTACTGTGTTGTAAGCATTTTTATCATTGTTGTTTTCTTTTTCGAAATCTTCTAGTTCTAGATAATGATATTCTTCATATATTCCACAAGAGTTATATATTTTCCTTATTTTTTCCTCAACTACACAATAACAATCATTATTATTGACTTTTCCAGTATTGTTACATTCTTTACAATAGTTAATTTTTGAATATCTAATATATTCCGAAGCATCGATTTTATTCATTTTGGATAGTTTTTCAGAGTCAAATTTCATTTTTTATCCTCTTTATACATATATGCATATTTTCTCATAATATCGATAGATGGTGGAGTATCGATCCAATTATCCCCAGCTTCTTTTATAAAGTTTTTATATTCTTCATCATTAATCCTACAATCATTTTTGGCTTCTAGTATTATCCTTACAAACACTTTATGTTTTTTATCTATTTCTCTTTTCTTTTCTTTAAATTCTTCACTAAATAATAATGTTCCGTTCTTGTATAATTTTATTATGTCTTTTATATTCATTTCTCTTTGAGATATATCAATATCTTCTTTATTGAAAGGAAGATTCCATTCGTTTTTATTTTTATTTATAATATTTAACGTCCTTCCAATTTGAGGAAGAGAATAATATTTTAATGTCATAGGTAATTCATCACCATCAAATACCATTCCATCATATTTTTTACTTATTGAGTCTTCATATACGCCCCTTATACATTTAAAAAGATCTTCTAGTTTTATATCTCCATCATTTTTTAGAAGTTTAGCCTCTCTGAGAGATCTTGAAAAAAATGATTTACTTATATCTTTTAGATTGTATTCACTAAACATTCTCATAGATATATCATATAGATTGTAATCTGAAAGTTCTTTTTCAACTGGAGGTGGTACTACTATTTGTCTTAGTTCTTTTTTCTCCTGACAGTTTTCGATTGTTTTTGATTCTATTTTAATTTCTATTGGTGTTGGTGTTGGATTTTCTTTACATAAATATATTTTATCATTTTCGATATATATCATACCATTAATTTTTTTTATTATTTTTTCTATTCGTATTTCACTTTCATTTATATTTTGAGATATTTCTTTCAATGTTAATCCTATTTTTTGTATCCATGTATTATTGTGTTTAAAACCATAATGATATTTAATTAAATTAATTATAATTTTCATTGTTATATTTTTAGTAATTATACCAATATAGTCTAATATCTCCACAGGCATTACTATATTATTATTTAGTTCTAATAAATTTAATATTTTACTATCAACAAATATACTATAATTCCATAAACTGTTTTTACATTCCTCACAAAACGGTAAATTCATTAAATTAATATTTTCATTATTTTTTACTATAATTTTTTCTTCTTTGGCACCCTTTTTGGAACAATTTTTACATATCATAATTAATATTCCTTATATATTGTTTTTACTATTATATAATAAAAAAAAGATATTGTCAAACCTATTTTGATATTGACAATATAAATATGTATGTTATAATAGAAGAAAAGAAGGTGTTTTTGTCCTCTTTAACCATTGAGAGAAATTCCCTCCCTTCAGGTAGGGGTTATAAATCAGGGTAAATTTTAGGGGCTAGAGATTTTGTAAAATACAGTATAATATAGGTAGAGATAATAATTTAGGAGCTTATAAATATGTATCACTTAGATAAAACAAGTAACTCTGTTTTTTCTTTATTTTTCCACTTTATAACTGTAGTAAAGTACAGACAAAGGATTTTTACAGATGATACTATAGTATCCAATGTAAAACTAATTATGGATGAGATAGCTAAAGATTTTGATGTTTTAATTATAGAACAAGAATGTGGAGAAGATCATATACATATTTTATTCAAAGCTAAACCGACCTTAGATATTACTAAGTTTATAAATATCTTAAAAGGTCACAGCTCTAGGAAAATTAGAGATAAGTATAAAGATTTCTTAAAGGATAAGTTATGGGGCGATAATTTATGGTCTCCGTCTTATTTTTTGGCTACTTCAGGTAATGTAACAATAGATATTCTTAAAGAATATATAGATAATCAGAGGTCTTTGCAGGAATAATGATCACTTATAAATATAGATTATATCCAAATCGAGACCAGATAGATTTGATGTGGTCTCATTCTAGTAAACTAAATTGGGTTTATAATTATTTTTTAGATCAGAGAATACAAGAGTACAAGACTAATCATAAGTCCATCAGTCGTAAAAAACAGCAGTCAGAATTAGTAGATCTTAAAAACAAATATCCGGACCTGAAAGAAATACATTCTCAGGTCTTACAACAGGTCCCTCTTAGATTATATAAGAGTTATAAAGTTTTTTTCAAGAGATGTAAGTTAGGACAGGGGCCACCTAAATTTAGATCCTGTAAGAAATTTTTCACTCTGGTTTATCCTCAGTCAGGTTTCAGTATACAGGATAATATTTTACACACCAAGGTTTATGGAGATATTAAATTCTATAAATCTAGACCAATAGAGGGTAATATACAGCAGATTCAGATCACTACTTATAAAAATAAATGGTATCTTTGTGTACTAACAGATCACATTAGACCATCTTCAGATACGGACCTAAATAAAATGATAGGTATAGATCTAGGAATTACTAATCTTGTAGCGACCAACGAGGGTGAAATCATAAAGAACAAGAATCATGCTAAATATTTTGACAAACAGATCAATAAATTAAAGTCAAGGAGGGATAAAAATTGTAAAAAGTATTCTAGGAAATCTAAGGAACTAACTAAGACCATAAACAGATTGTACGACATGAAGAATAATAAGACCAGGGATTTTCTTCATAAGGTTTCTAAAAACCTATCCAGTAGATTTGGTACGATCTTTATAGAGGACTTAAATCTTAAGACCATGTCAGAATCTGATATAACTGGATTAAATAGGGAGCTCAGAAACTCCCAATTATCTAGATTTGCAGGTATGGTTATTTACAAGACTAAGAGGACTTTAAAACTGAATCCATTTAATACTTCTAAGACCTGTAGTCAATGCGGACATGAATATAATATGCCTTTACACATCAGGGTTTTTAGATGTCTTAATTGTGGTCTTGTAATAGACAGAGATGTAAATTCTAGTAAAAACATTTATTGCCTGGGACGGGCCGTTCTATCTAGTAATAAGGAGTTAGAAATGATAGAATGTACTGGATTTTCAACTATGACGATCCGGGAATACTGGTCTAATCAGCCAGCACTGCAGACTAAAGATGATAGGAGAGATCCAAAAGAATCTCCTGTCTTTAGGCAGGAGTAGTTCAAATGATTATATAATTGAAACACAATTAGAAAATCTATTGACAAAATTATTAAACGATTATATAATTGAAACACAATTAGAAAATAGGAGGAAAAATTATGGGAACTGGAGAATATGGTTTCGAGGCTGCTGAAAAAGGATCGAATGAAGTAGCAGAAAAAAAGAGGCAAGGACAAGGAGGAAAAAAGGAATTTTCAATGGAAGATTTCCTAAAGAGAAATTTTAGGCTAAAAAATATTGGAGATGAGTCAGCTATTAGATTTTTAGAAGAAGATGAGAGTAAATCAATTCTAACTTATAAGAAACATACGATTCAAACTGGAACAGGGTTTAGACATCCTGCATGCTGGGGAACAGGTTGTCCTTTTTGTAAAAAGGGAAATAAACAAAGAACATCTATACTTATGAATATTATAGATAAAAGAGATAATTTGGTTAAAATATTTGAGATCAATGCAACAACGTGGGGATGGTTTGTTGCATATAAAAGAAGATTAAAGAAAAGTGGAAAGCCAGATCTTTTATCCGATAGAGATTTTGTTATTGCGAAGGCTTCCGATAAAGGAGATTTTAATATTACCTATGATGATCCTTCTCCTTTAACAGATGATCAGAAAAACATGAAAAGATGGGATCTTTCTAAAAAAGCCAGTCCAAGACCTGTGGAAGAACTTAAGAAAATGTTTCCTTCTTTTTTTGAAGACGATGAAGAAACTCCTTCTTCTCCACCATTTGATACAAATGTTACAGAAGTTAAAGAAGTTACAGAAGATCTTCCTAGTGATGATGATCTTTTTCCCGATTTTGATAAAGTGTAAATAATTATCATTAGGAGATATAATGTACGTTAATCTTCACTGTCATACTGAATACTCAACATTAGATGGTCTTGCAAAGATCAAGGACTATATAAACAGGTGCAGGGATCTAAAAATCCCTGCACTTTCAATTACTGATCATGGAAACGTAGGGGGTCTTTTAGATGTTTATCTAAAATGTAAGAAGAATAATATAGTTCCCATACTTGGTATGGAGGCTTATCTTGTTGATAATTTAGAATCTATGTTTTCAAGAAAAATTCAAAAAAAGAATCATTTATTGTTAATAGCTAAGAACTTAAAAGGATATCAAAACTTATTAAAAATAAGTACAGATAGTAATATTCATGGTTTTTATTATAAGCCTACAGTAGATTATGATATTTTAAGAAAATATGGTGATGGTATTATAGCTAGTTCAGCATGTATTGCTGGAGAGATTCCAGAAGCAATTCTAAATAAGGATCTTAATAAGGCAGAATTACTATTAAAAAATTATTTAGGAATATTTGGAGATAATTTTTATTTAGAAATGATGCCATCTAGAGATGATAGACAAAAGGAAGTCAATTTAGGACTTGCTTATTTATCTAGAAAGCATGGAATAAAAACTATTATAACTAATGATAGCCACTATATAAAACAGGAAGATGCTAAGGTTCATGAAATTTTAAAATGTATACAAATGAACAAAAAATATGATCCAAATAATATGAGATTTGGAGTAGACGACTATTTTATTATGGATGAAGATCAGATAAGATCTTACTTCAATAAATATCATCCAGAAATATCAGAAGATTTAATCAATAATAGTTTTAAAAATATAGAAGATATAGTATCAGGATATAATATAGAGATACCATTAAACCAGATATTATTACCTAAATTTAAAATAGAAGATGAAAACTTTCTAAAACAAAAAGAAAAATATGTAAATAAATATGATTTTATTAAAAATGAATTGGATGGTTTCTTATTATATTTATGTTCAAAAAATTGGAAAAAGTATGGATTTAAAGAAAATATTTATAAAGAAAGACTTTTATATGAATTAAAAGTTATATGTAATATGGGCTATTCCAGCTATTTTCTAATAGTATGGGATTATATAAAATGGGCAAAAGATAGAGATATTATGGTTGGTCCTGGACGAGGGTCTGGAGCGGGGAGTTTAATATCTTATATATTAGATATTACAACAGTAGATCCTATAAAACTGGATTTGACTTTTGAAAGATTTTTAAATCCAGATAGAGTTAGTATGCCTGATATCGATTCGGATTTCCAGGATAATAGAAGAGAAGAAGTAATAGACTATATATGTAAAAAATATGGAGAAAGAAACTCTTGTAATATTACAAATTATAATAAGATGAATGCAAGAGGAGTAATAAGAAAAGTATCTTCTGCATATAATTTAGATTTCCAAGATGTAAGTAAATATATAAAAATAATAGAATCCTCTTATGATATTAAGTTATTATCAATTAGAGATATATTTAAAGATCTTAATAAGAATAAGTGGAAAATATTTGATGGTTTTGGAGATGTAGATAAAATTAAAGAAATATTTAAAGTTTCATCTGTAATGGAAGGTGTTATATCTAATGATAGTATACATGCTGGAGGAATATGTATAAGTGATGAAGATTTATCTAATTATACAGCACTAAAAAGAAGCAAAAAGAAAGATAATAAAGACGTAAATATGATTTCTACTCAATATGATAAAGATACCTTAAAGGAAATAGGTCTTTTGAAATTTGATATATTAGGAGTATCTTATCTTAATGTGATAAAAAATACTATTAATTTAATAAAAGAAAGATATAATAAAGATATTATATTAGAAGATATATCTTTAGATGATAATAATATTTATAGGGATCTTAGTATAGGAAAAACTATAGCAATTTTTCAACTTGAGAATAATGTTCCAAAAGGTGTATTGAAAAAAATAAAAGCAAATTGTTTCGAGGATGTTGTTATTACGAATGCTTTAATTAGACCAGGTCCTTTATCTAATCAAATGGATACAATGTATGCAGAGAACAAAGAGGATCCAAGTAGAATAAAATATGATCATCCTATAATGTCTAAAGTATTAGGAAAAACTCATGGGGTTATAGCATATCAAGAGCAAGTAATGGAAATGTCTAAAGTTCTTGCTGGATTTAATAATATTCAGGCAGATACTCTAAGAAAGGGAATGGGAGATAAGAATATAGAATATTTTAACAAGCTCAAAATTGAATTTATTGATGGATGCAAAAATAAAAATAATATTGATAACAATATATCTAATAAAATATGGGATATAATTATCAGGTTTGCTGGATATTCTTTTAATAGGTCTCATTGTGTATGTTATTCATTATTATCATGTTGGTGCGCATGGCTAAAATATTATTATCCTTTAGAATATATGCTATCTTGTTTACAGATACAAGGAGGAGATAGATATGAGATATTAATGAAAGAATCAAAAAGAATAGGAATTAATATATTAGCTCCAAATATAAATCATAGTCAAGAATCATGTTCTATTTATAATAATTCTTTATTAGCTGGTTTTGATATAATAAAAGGAATAAGAACACAAGATGTAAAAATATTGATTAATAATAGAACATATAAAGATTTTAAAGATATTGTTTTAAAAACTAATAAATATAAGATCGGTAGACAATGTATTATTTCATTATTGAGATTAGGGATAATTCCAAAAAATATGATAGAGGATGAATATTCAGTAAAATCTATTGTAGAAAATATTGATGATTATATAAAATATGTAGTAAATTCTAAATATAGTTTATTTGAAACTGTTTCTGGTATTCCAAAAATAGAAGAATATCTAGACAAGGAAATAGAAGATTTCGAAGAGAAAAGCTATACAAGTAATATTTTTGCAAGATCTTTAATGGATAAAGTAGAAATCATAAACAAAAAGAGATCTTTTCAATATGAAGATTGGGAAAATATTAAAGACGGGAAAGAAGTAATAATAGGTGGTAAAATAAGTAAGCTGGTAATTAAACAGGATAAAAGAGGAGGAAGATATTGTAATTTTGAAATTACAATTCCTGGAGTGGATGAAAAGTATAAAATAAGAGTTTTCAGTAATATGTATAGTATATATGAAAACTTAATAAAGATGGATACTTTTATCATGATTAAAGGGAATGTTAATATTAGCGAAGAATGGCATTTCAAAGGGATAATTGCTAATAAAATAGGACTATTGGAAAAATAAATGATAAATATCATTATAGATAACCATAAATCTAAACTTATAGGAGATCTTCCTTTCAATGTAAGAAAAAAAATTGAAATGAAAACATCTTTCAAATATCCTAATTACTTTTTTGTTCCACAAAGAGGAAATTGGGATGGATGGATAAAACTTTTTGATAAAAATAGTACATTCCCTACAGGATTACTGTATTATATTATATCAACTTTAGATGATTTTAAAATTAAGTACTCTTTAATAGATAAAAGAAAAATATATAATAAGAAAAATATAAAAATTGAAAACAAAAATGGTATTATTTTAAGAGATTATCAAGAAAAAGCATTAATAGACGTGATAGATAATAAAAGAGGAATTGTAAGACTTCCAACTGGTGCTGGTAAAACAATTTTATCGGCTTTTATAATTAAGGAATCTGGAATGTATCCTAATATATTTCTTGTTCATAGAAAATCATTATTATATCAAACTATTGAAGTTTTTAAAGATTTTTTTGGAGAAGATAAAGTTGGTCAAGTAGGAGATAATATTGTAGATTTTAATCCATATGTAAATGTAATTATGTTTCAGACATTATCTAATATTTTTGATATTAAATATGAAAGTCTTGATTCAGTTGAAAAAGATAAAACAGAGATAAAGAATAAAATTGAATCATCTAATAAAATACAAGAATCTAAAATGATAATAATTGATGAGTGTCATCATGCTGGAGCAAAAACAGTTAGAGATATAATGAAGAAAATGGATAATGCTTTATGGAGAATAGGTCTTAGTGCAACACCATATAGAGATGATGGATGTGATCTACTTATAGAATCTTATATAGGTCGTATAATAAGTTCTATAACAGCATCAGATCTAATAAAGAAAGGAAATCTTGTAAATTCTCGCATGAGGTTTATAAGATATAATCCTGGTGGTATAAAAAAAAGATTTAAATATGATGAAATATACAAAGAGGAAATAGTTAATAATGAATATAGGAATAAAATAATATCTGAAATAACTTTAAAGCAATCACAACTTGGAAGAAGTACATTAATAGTTGTTAAACACATAGAACATGGTAGAAACTTACTTAAAATATTGAATGAAATGAATATAGACGCATATTTTATAGAAGGAAAAACTAAAGATAAGGTAAGAAATGAGTATCTAAATAAATTTAAAAATAAAGAAGTTTTAGTAATAATTAGCACTATATTTTCTGAAGGAGTAGATATTCCATCTTTAGATGTCCTGATAAATGCAGAAGGGGGAAAGTCTCCAACTGCAACTTTTCAAAAAGTAGGAAGAGCTTTAAGACCTTATAAGGATAAAAAAGAATGTATTTATATAGATTTTATTGACCCATATAAATTTTTATTAGATCATTCTAATCAAAGAATTAAAATACTAGAAACTGAAGATTTATTTAATGTAGGAATAGTTAATTATGAAAAAAAATAAGATATTATGTATTGATCCAGCAAAAATAATAAGTGGGTATTCGGTTTTTACTATAGAGGATCAGGATATTATTTTATTAGATTATGGTTTAATAAAAACTAAATATAAAAACCATTTATATCTTTTAGAAATATATAACGAGATTAAAAAATTAATAGAAAAACATGATATAAATATATTAATTTTAGAAGATATATATTGTAGAAATGTTAATACATTAATAGTATTAGCCATGGTTAGATCCTGTATAATGTTAACTTCTTTATTATATAATAAAGATATAAAGATAGAAATATATAGAACTAAAACAATAAGAAAAGAGTTATGTGGAAATGGAAACTTTAATAAAGAACAAGTTAGAAAATACTTAATAGATAATTACAATATGGATGAGGATATTATAAGTTTAGATATAAGTGATTCAATATCTCTAGGAGTATATTATTATATTATAAAGGAGAAAAATAATGGCAGTAAAATTGGGAGTAGATCAGACAAAAATAAATCAATATAATTCAATATTAATAACTGCAACAGAGGCTCAAAGTAAAATTCAAGAAGATTTAGAAATTAGAATTGATAAACTAACTGATCTAAAAGATGAAATATTTAAATATGTTAATAGTCAAGATCTTAGAATTCAAGATGATCCTGAACTAGATCAAGTTGAAAAAACTTTAGCGAGAGCTCAAAACTATATGAATAGAGTAATTGAAATTTTATTCGAATCAACTCGAAAAAAGATTGATCTTGAAAGAATGAAAAAATCAATATATAATAATATGATAGTATGCGTAGAGGGAGGAGATGCAAATACTAGAATATCTTTTATAGAAAATAACCTTACAACCTTTACTCAATCTATTACAATAGAAGATGATATGATATCTTTATGTAAAGTTGTAGTAGATAATCTTAAAAAAATACAAGAAACATCTTCAAGACAATTGACAGCAATAAATTATAGAATTCAAATGAAAACTACTGGTATGCAAAATATGGATGACTTGAATATGGATATATAGGAGAAAAAATGAAAGAAGATCTTGAAAAACTAAAAGAAAAAGAAGACAAACTAAAAGAAAAAGAGTTAACGCAGGGAGAAAATCTTGCTAAACTTTTAAGTAAAAAGTTTACTCTGCTTCCAGTTAAAGGAAATGAACATAGGTTTGAAGTTAATCCCATATCTACTGGATCTTTAATAATGGATTATCAATCTGGAATAGGAGGGTTTCCAAGAGGAAGAATAGTTCATATTTATGGATCTAAATCATGTGGTAAAACTACCTTAGCTTTTTCAGTTATGGCTCAAGCTAAAAAGATGGGATTATTATCTGTATTATTAGAAATGGAAAGAGCTCCTATGTTAAGACAGAGAGCATTAGAGATGGGAATAGATATTTTAGACTCTAATAATTTTATGTTTGATCAGCCAGTATCAGCTGAAGATTGTCTAAATAAATTAAGATGGACTTGTCAAGCTGAAAAATTTATTCCAGCAGTAGTTGTAGTTGATTCTGTAGCAGGAATGATGTCTGAAGTTGATATCGATAAGGATTATACAGATTCTTCCAAGGTTGCTGGAGTTCCATTATTACTTTCTAGATCCCTAAAAGAGATTAACTATTTTGCCAGTAAGAATAATATTTTAGTTATTTTTACTAATCAAGTAAGAGAAAAAGTTAGTATGACATCAAGATATGTTCAAGAAATTCCACCAGGTGGAAAAGCTATTGGTTTTTATGCTAGTATGGAAGTGACTCTGAAAACTCTCAAAGCGGATGAAATTATTGATCCTGATAATAAAGATGAAGATAATAATAAAATAGGACAAGGAGTTTCTTTTGTTTTTTCTAAAAATAAAGTAGCAGTTCCACATAAGTGTGGTATATTTGATCTATATTTTGATGAAAGAAAAATAGATAATTATAGTGCTTTAATATTAATAGCTACAAAAAAAGATATAGTACATCAGGGAGGTCCATGGTTCACTTACAAAGATGAAAAATGGCAGGGTAAAAATAAACTAATAAATGAATTAAGATACAACGAGAAACTATATGAATCAATAAAAAATGATATATTTGGAAACAAGAAATGAATATTATAATTTTAGCAGGAGTTACTATTGGGTTAACTGAAATTAATATGAAAGTAGGAGATTCTTTAGATATAAAAGATGAAAAATATTTAATTAGATCAATCAATGATAATCACGGAATATATGAAAAAGAAATAAAAAAAATATATTATCTATATCCATTAGACGAAGGAGAAGATAAATGTCCGATATAAAAGACTATATTAGAGATGCTCATAAAATAGCAACAGAAAAAGGATTTTATGACACAAAAAGAGATTTTACTCACTATTGTATGATGATAATAACTGAGATATCTGAAGCGGTTCAATCAGATAGAAAGAATCATAGTTATGAAGATATTATGGGGGAACTTGCAGACACAACTATTAGGCTTTTTGATTTTATAGCATGGTTAGAAGAAGAAGCTGATAAATCTATGATTTTAACCAAAGATAATACCTTTGAAGAAATATTGAAAAAAACAATGGAGTATTTCAAAACCAGACCATATAAACATGGAAGAAAATATTAAACCAGGAGATAAAAATAATGGGTAATCTTAGTGATTTTATTAGGGGCATAGGACAAAGCATATTATTATTAATCGGAATAATTATTGTATTTTTTCTTGCAATATATGGTCTTTTTTCCTTAATTTTGAAACTACCTACTTTATTCTAGAGGACTTGACTTTCTAAATAAGTTAAGTTATAATAATAGAAATAAAAGGGAGAAAATATGTGTGAATTATTAAACTCAAGAGAGATTCTGTTTCATATTCCAGATGAAGGAATTGTTAGAGAAGAGTTAATAAAAGATATTAAGGATAGCATTCCTTATCTATCCTATAATATTATAGAAAAATCTATTATAAGATCACTTAATAATGAAAAAATAGTTTTATTAAATAATATTATAAAACCTTCAGGTAATCTCACAATAATGGTAGATGGAATAATTGAATAATAAAAATAAATCCCAAAAACAAGAAAATAAAATATCTAAATTACTAGATATGTGTAAAACCATAAGTTCTGGATCTATATGGTTTTCAAAAGGTGATTTAAAAGATGATGATTTTATACTAGAAGCAAAAACTACTGATAATGAAAAATATACAATAAGTAGAAAATTAATAAACAAGATATCCGAGGAGTCTTTTTCTAGGTTTAAAAAACCATTAATATTTATAACAGTTCAAGATAAAGACTATATATTAATGAAAAAAAATGATTTTATTGAAATATCAGAAATAGGAGAGGAAAAAATCAAAGATCTTTTAATATATAAAGAAGAAAATACTAGAAACAATAGTGGATTTACTATAAATAATGATTTATTTAAAGAAGAATCTATTAGAGAAGTTGTTATGGTTAATTTTATAAAAAATAACAAAATATTTGATCAGTGGATATGTATAAAAACTGAACTATTTCTGAAAATAAAAGAAGATAAATAATGGAAAAAATAATAGTATTCTTTATTCAATGCTTATTTTCTATGATTGATTTATTAATGAAATGTAATATTGTTGTATTTGTTTTGAGTATTGTTTTTGGATGTTTATCAAACATATATATTTGGTTAGGTTATATAGTCTTCAATATATGTGATTATATTGATTTCATATCATGGAAAATAAGAAATATAAGATAAGGGATAATATAATGGAAACATTAATTTGGGATCTAGATGGAACAATAATACATACTCTTTATAAATATCGAATAGCATCATCTAAGTGTATTACTACCATTCTCGAATCTATTATACCACATACCATGTCAATTCAGGAAATAGATATTAAACATTCAAAAATAGATACTGAAGATTGTATAAAAAAAGGATTTGGAAATAAAAATAGATTTTCTAATTCATGGATCAAAACATACAAAACTATATGTAATGAAAAAAATATTTTACCAAATGAAAATAGTATTAAATCAATAAAAAATAATGCATTATCTTGTTTTAGGAATGATATAATTTTTATAGATTATGCTGAAGAAGTTTTAGATTATCTAAAAGATAAATATAATATGTATCTATTTACAATGGGTTCTTATGATATTCAATATGAAAAAATAATAAAAGCTAATTTGTTCAGGTTTTTCAATCTTTCTAATATTTTCATTACCAAAGATAAAAATATAAAAACATGGAAAAAGATTTTAGATTTTGTGGGAGATCATGCTATTACGTCAATTATTGGAGATAGTTTAAGATCTGACATATATCCTGCTATAAAATTGGGACTAAAAAAGGCTATATATTTTGAATCCGAACCATGGTTATTTAGTATCTGTACAGATATTAAATATATTGAGGATAGTGAAAGATTTTATAAAATAAAAAACTTAAAAGAAATATTTAATATTCTTGAAGGTAAATAATGATAAACAAATTAAAAATAATGAAAGATCTTTGGGATAAAGTTAAAAATTGTTATAAATGTAATATTAATTCTACAATAGGAGAAAATAATCCTCATGTTTTTATTAGAGGAGGAGTCAATTCAAAAATCTTAGTTATTGGTCAAAATCCTGGAAAAGATGAAGTTATCCAAGGAAAGCCTTTTATTGGTAAATCTGGAAAAATATTAAATAAATTACTAGAAGAATCAGGATTGAGAGAAAAAGATTATTTAATAATGAATTCTATTTTTTGCTATACTCCGAAAAACAGAAAGCCTAAAGAAGAAGAAATAAGAAAATGTAGAGTTAATTATGGATTGAAAATAATATCAATAATGGATCCTAAAATAATAATAACAATGGGATCATCGGCTTTAGACTTTATATCTGGTGAAACAAAAGAGATAATGCAATATAGAGGAACATGGAAAAAATTTATGGGTAAAAATGTTTTTGTAATGTTACATCCAGCTTCTGGAATATATAGTAAAGAGAGAAAGGTTTTATTCGAAAATGATTTCAAATATTTTAAAGAAACTTGCAAAAAATATTTATAAAATACTATTATTATGTGATATTTATTTTCATGTTTATAATATGGATAAAACAAGATGGATGACCATTAAGATTAACTTAATATATAAGGGATATCAATATGAAAAAGACCTTCTTAAATGAAATTATAATGTCAGATAACCCTCTTTTTAATTATAATAATTTAATTATTTTAGTTCCAGAATTAAGAGATTGTGTTAAATGTAATCAAAACAAATATCACTCTAAAAATGTTTTTGGTCACATTATGGATGTAGTAATGTCTTGCGAAAAAGATTTAATACTAAAACTTGCCGCATTGTTTCATGATATAGGAAAACCAAAGGTAAAAACTTATCATTGTCCTGATTGTGATAAAAAGTATTTGGATAGACCTTTTCATTGTGGTAAAAAGTTTGATGATATTAATTGTCATTTTTATCAGCATGAAGTAGAAAGTGGAAAAATGATACAAAAAATAATGGAAAGATTAGAATATAATGAGAATATAATTTACAATGTAAGAATATTAGTAGAAGATCATATGTTTCCTTTCGATATGAATAAAAAAACAGTTAAAAAACTAATAAAAAGAGTTGGTAAAAATAATATAGTAAATCTTATAAAATTAAGAATTGCGGATATTATGGGATCTAAAAATGATTCAATATCAGATCTTAAAAAAACAAGAAAAATGTTAGATATTATGTCAGAAATAATAGAAGAGGATGAATCTTTTACTATAAAAGATCTTGCAATAAATGGTAAAGATGTTATAGAAATATTAAATATTAAACCGTCTAAAATAGTTGGAGAAATATTAAAAACATTACTTGAAGAAGTTAAAAATAATCCAGAGAAAAATAATAGAGAATGTTTATTAGAGATGATATGTTTGTATGATCAGACTTATAAATGAATAAGGAGATAATATGGAAGTTAATTTAAATGTAGAATTATTATCTATAACACCTAATGCTTTAGATTTAATAGAGGAAGCAGGAAGAATATGTTATAATAGTAAGAAAGGTAACCAGGATAAAAGAAATAGTTTTATAAAAAAAAGAATAGAAGCAGGACATGAATCTATTATAGAACATTGTTGCGCCACTTTTTTAATTGAAGGTTTTAGCCGAATATCTTCACAACAGCTTACTAGGTATAGAATATGCTCATTTTCCCAAAGATCTCAAAGGTTTACAAAAGAAGATGGTTTTAATTATATTATTCCAGTAACAATTAAAGATAGTAAATTTATAAATAGATTTGTAAAATGGATGATGGATGGAAAAGAGCTTTATGATGAAATGATTAATAATGGGATTCCTAAAGAAGATGCAAGATTTTGTCTCCCTCCAGGAATAGAAACAAAATTAGTTATGACTATGAATTTCAGAGAGCTGAGACATTTTTTGAGTCAGAGATTAGCTAAAGATGCTCAATGGGAGATAAGAAATGTCGCTAAAGAAATATTAAGAATATTAAAAGAACAAGTAAATGTAATATTTGATGATTTAGGAGACAATAATGATAAAAACAAAAACTCAAGAAACAAAGAAGAGTAATAATTCTTTATGGGTTAGAAATTCTTTAGATATAGCAGATGAAAATTTATCTGTTTCTTGTATGTTTCAAAATGGAATGATGGTTTCTTTGCCTAATTATTTTATATGTGAAATGTATAATCGAATTCGTAGATTTTATCAGGATACTTCAAAATATCAAATATATTTTGAACAACATATTGTTATATTATCATGGGGAAATATCCATATATCATTGGAAGGATATAATCATAACGTTTAGGACTTCAAGCTTACAAAATATATTATATAATAGAATAGGAGGTAATAAAATGGAAAATCAAATAGGAGATAATAAACTTTATTATGAGAAAAGAGAAATAAGTTCAGAATTCAACACCTTTTATATTGAGATGAAAGGTAATAATGTTGAAATTATAGGAGATGGAACATCTAATGGAACTAAAGTAATAATTAACGGAGAGCAAGTTAAAGGAATACAATCATTAGATATATTTTTAAATATCAATAAACCAACAATAGTTGATATAAGCTTAATAGTAATTCCAAAATAATAGATTACAGGGACGTAGCTCAACTGGCTAGAGCATCAGTCTCCAAAACTGAATGTTGTGGGTTCGAGTCCCATCGTTCCTGCTGGAGGATATAATGGAAAACAAATCAGATTATTTTAAATCTGTTATCAAAGATTATGATAAATATTTAGATAAATCATTATATACAATTTTATGGTTTGATGGTAATAGTTTTCATAATTTCACTAAAAACTTCTTAGATTATTATGATCCTTTTTTACATGATTGTATTATTAAAGGAACTCAAAAACTAGTTGATGAATATTTTGGTAATCTATGGTCAACTATTTATCACCAATCAGATGAAATTACTATTATTATTCCTCCTATGAAAAACAAAGAGACAGAATTACCTTTTAGTGGGAGAGTTACTAAATATTTATCTGTATTTTCAAGTAAGTTATCATTATATGTTTCTAATTATCTTTTATGGATTAACTTAACTAATCCAATGAAACAAGAAAATTTATTATCTCTTGAGATTAAGGAAGATATTGTTAATATTGTTAATATTTTAAAGAAAATATATAATGGATCTAGAGTGGATAATATTAAATATGATCGTTATGGTACTGGAATTATAAATAAAGGTAAAATAAGTATTGATAAATATGATTACTATCCTTCTGGAATTAGAGTTAGTGTTAAAGATTCAGAATGTGTTTTCGATTGTAAGGTTTTTCAACTAGAAGATGAAGAAGAAACAAGATCTTTTCTTACTTATAGAAGAGTAGATGCTTTAAGAAACAGTAAGTCATCTCTGGGAAGATTATTTTTTTCCCATAAAGAAATGATTGGAAAATCAAGCTCAGATGTTATTTCAGAAATTAATGAAAAATATAATATTGATTGGTATTCTTTTCCTCAAGAGATGAAAAGAGGAACAATAATTAGAAATTCTAACAATATTTTTGAGGATGGTTTTGTTGATCATTAGTGTTGATGACTTGACTTTATTTTTGAAATATTATATAATAGAAATATAAAAAATAGGAATATTTGAAATGATTATATATTTGAAATTATATATAAGAACTATCTATCTATTTGAGAAGTTTTTATGTTATATAGGATATCATGATTTATCAATATTAATCGATAATAATGATAATAGATGTTATTGTTGTATAAGATGTGATAAAATCTTTTATGAAAAAAATGATGACGGAGTATTAAGAATAAGGAGAGAATAATATGACAATAGAAGAATTTTTAGATCACGCAATTTATTATGGAATTAGTATAGAATCTAAATTATATCAAAACATGAAATACTATTTATGTAAATATCAGGAGAAAGAATTCTATTTAGTAATCAAAAATAAAAATAGAATGAAAAAATATTCATGTACTGGGTTTTCAGAGAATATGAAAGATTATTATTATAATATACAATATTTATCCAATAAAAAGCTATTTGTTTTATTCAGAGATAATTTTGAAGAGGAAGAATGGTATGGAAACTTTTTAGAAGAATTAGATAATTTTGTTTATAGAGATCATTGGATGTTTAAAAATAGTGATGAAAGTCATATTATGTATCGCTATCCCGAAGCATTTATTAAGGTTGATAGTTTGTTAGATGTTTTTGATAAAATTAATATTCCTATTAAGTTTGAAATAGGTAAATATTATGAACATACAACGGGAAATAAAATTTATATATGTGGTGAACTAGTTACTTATATGTGGGGAAAATGCCTAGTAGCTGAAAGTAATAAAACAGAATTAGTTGTGGTTGGAAAATATGAAAATTCATCAGTTAATTATAAAGAGATTCCCAAAGAAGAATATATGAAATATTATATTAAAGTATAGAAGGATTAAAAAATAATGTTTAAAGATGCTAAACCTGGTGATGCAGTATTGTTTCTATTTTCTCAATATCCTATAATAAAAACTATTCAAAAAGTTACAGAAGATAGTATATTTATTAATGACTGTGATGTAAATGAAGGAATATTGGAATATAATAAAGAAAATGGTCTTCCAGTAACTGATAAAGATACTATTTATTCATTTGGATTAATTCCTTTTGATGATAAGAGATATGATGAAATTATGGATGAAATTGAAAAACAGGATAAAATAATAAGTAGCGAAAAATTTACTTGTAGTGATTGTGGAGATAGTTTGGGAATATATCATATTATACAAACTATTGAAAAACAAAAACAAAAGTATGTTATAGGTAATGATAAAAAATATGATATAGATAAAAAAACAGGCTTTCCACGAGGATCTGTTTTATATGTAGATTTTGATTATTTTGAAGTTAAATGTAATAGATGTAATATGGTTTGTAGAGATAAAGAACTAATAAAAAGAATAGAGAATAAGTTTCATGAAATGTTAAATAAATTATAAAAATTGAAATCAAAAAACAGTACAATGTAAATGTAGAGAATGTAACAATAAGAAATTTATAATAATGGAAAATATTAGAAAACTAATAAAAGTAAAATCAATAAATATTATAGAGAAATAAAGGAGATAATAATGAAAGATGGTTTTTATGTAAATTCAGGCGGAAATGTTAATAAGGTTGACCCAATAGTTCACGATCCTAATGATATCAAAAAACCAGAAATAAAATTTGATAGTAAAAAAGCTAAAAAACTTAAAAATAAAATTGAACAGAAAAGAAAAAAAATAGAAAACAAAATGGATAATATGTATGAAGAGGATACAGAAAATACTAAGAAATCTAAAACAAAAGATAAAGTTTTTGTAAATTATTCAGGAAATATTGTTGAAGCAGACTCTTTAGAAAGATTATTAGAAGATGAAGAGTAATATATTATTATTGAATTATGATTATACTCCCATTAATATTATAAATACTAGAAGATTTATAATATTAGCCATGAAAGATAAAATAGATTTATTAAATGATGCTCAGGATACTATATCTACAGTTGATACATGTTATGGAGTACCATCTATAGTTAGAATGAAATATTATATAAATCAAAAATTTAAAAATAATAATGTATCTAGAAGAAAAATACTAATAAGAGATAATTATATATGTCAATATTGTGGCAAATCTGGAAACACAATAGATCATATAATACCTGAATGTAAAAATGGAGAAACTAGCTGGAATAATTGTGTATGTTCATGTAAAACATGTAACTTAAAAAAGGGTAATAAAAAAATAGAAGAAGTAAATATGAAATTACTAAGAAAACCAAAACCTAGTAATTATTTTTTTACATTACCAATAAAACATCCTAAAGAATGGAATGAGTTTTTATTATGAATGATCATATTTATCAACATAGTGATGATGATTATTACTATTATAATGAAAACGGGAACAAAGTACCTTATGATAATAATAGCGGATACTTTATTTTGAGAGATCAAGTATGTGAATTGAATAATATAGTAATAGAATTACAAGAAAAAGTACAACAGCTAGAAAGGGATAAGTATGAATAAGTGTGAACATGAATTAGAAAACTTAATATGTAAAAAATGTAATAAATCATTTTTACCATTAGATGATATTAAAGACTTAATAAATGATTTTATTTCTTTAAATTCCTCTTTGGTTTCTCTACAAGTATTAATCGAATCAGGAAGATACATTGATGCTTTTTTTCAGTTAAAGGATATTAGAGAAGGAAATTGT
>Ga0209518_1000375_pt1 | contig 58906 bp, 81 predicted proteins | sample RifGroB1_FD_183993 | JGI IMG/M metagenome (GOLD analysis project Ga0209518, IMG submission 183993) | Groundwater microbial communities from Rifle, Colorado, USA - Groundwater B1 (SPAdes) (version 2) | ecosystem: Environmental > Aquatic > Deep subsurface > Groundwater | place: Rifle, Colorado...
AAAATTCCTAAATTCTCCTTCAGAATTCATCACCGCAACTTTCACATCACCAAAAGCTTTCATTACTTCTGAGGTGGGAATTTTAGAAAAAATAGTTTTAAAAGCATTACCAATTTCTTTTCCACTAGCTCTAGTAACAGCATTTACCGCTGAAATAATACCGTTCAACTGGTCTATGGTAACACCAAACTCTTCTGCGGCGGCACCAGTAACAAAAAGAGCTTTGGCTAAATCCTGAGCACTCACTGGAAACTTAGCTTGAACGGCCATCCACTTGTCAACTACGGTAGTAATATCCTCTACAGCTACACCATAGGTAAACATAGCTGAAGTTAAAGCGTCTACCGCTTCACTAGCACTCAAACCAGTCGTGTTCACAGTCAAAAGAGCAGCTTCCGTAGCCTTTAGGGTTTGCTGTTGGGAGAGGCCCATCTGCGCCCAGACAGTCATCGACTTTAAGACTTCTCTAGCCCCTACCCCAAAACGCTCGCCTAGATCGAAACCAGCCTGGCCTAGGGCCTTAACGTCTGATCCTATGGGTGGAAGAACTTTTTCAAGTTGAGCTAGAGAATAATTAACATCTGAAAAAACTGTTATGGTATCTTTTAACTCCATGATACCAGCTCTCATTGCATAAAAAGCCACTCTATATCTTATTAATTTCTTAATAGCTTCATCTAATTTAGCTCCAAAAGCCTCGTGCATATTAATTTGGTCATTCATTGACCTTTTAGTCAAATCCATCACAGATTTTTGCTCGTTAAATCCACTATTAGCCTGTTTCTGAAATTCTCTTAATAATTTAAGTCTATCTGTTAATTTTTGATATGTGTCGCTGGTTTTTAATCCAGCTCTTTCTAGTTTAATCATTGAATTTTGTAAATCATTAATTCCTTTTTTAGCAACTTCTGATGCTACTTTAAAATCTTCAAGAGACTTTGCCCCCTGCAATACCGAACCAAGTCCTGTAACCCTGTCAAATGTAATAGCTCCCTTAGTTACCCCTTTACCTATTTCAGTGTCAAATTCTGATGGAGAAATATTTTTCTTAACTCTAATATTTATATTTCTTAAATCTAGTGATAGATTTTTACCGGCCTTTTTCATTTCTTCTGTTAATTCAAGATTAATTCTTGCTGCGAGTTCATTAGTCCCAGTTAATAATGTAGATTTTAAATCAACTTTAACTTTTGGAAGAATTTCTGTTGGGACGCCGGTTCCAAAACCAGCACCCCCTATTTTACTAGCAGCACTCTCAAGTTGTTTAAGTTCTAGGATAACCTGTCTCACCGCAGACCGGATATTCTGGATATCTGCACTAAATTTTAACAACCCTTCAGATACTTCTGGCATCTATTATCCTACTCTAAAATTTGAAAAACTTCTCCGCCTTTACCGGCATGTTGTAATTTTCCCTCATGTTCTTTGCGATGTTTTTGCATTTCTAACCATCTATCTAGACTTAGATCATTATCTAATATTTCGTCTGGAGGTTGCTCATTATCTTGTTTTGTAAATATACTCCTATAATAAAAACACCAACTAGTCAATTCTTTTTGACTTTCATTCCAAAATATAACTGGACCACTAAAAAATCCAGTATGTAAACTTTCTGCTATACTGAAGTCGATTTGCCATCGGCTTCTTGCAAGTTTTCTGAGTCTCCTCCCCGGTGCATACTTTCTAAAACACCGGGGAGGTCATAAAGAACCTCCCGGCCTATACCACTCCAAAACATTTGTGACTCTTGGATACATTGTGAAATAAATAAACGGTCAATTTTTTCATTATAAAAATCCTCAATAGAATTCCATATTGATTTTCCTTCTGAGTCCTTAATACATAATACCATTTTCAAAAAAGTTTGATACTGTTCACAAATACTCTCAATAGAATTAGCGAAATGTTCATTCATCACTCTATTATGTTCGAATAGTTTATCTCGCATTTCAAAATACTGGGATCTCATTTCCTTCATTTTTTTATCAGAGGGTTTAGAGTTTGAAGTTAAGTAAAGATTATAGTCTTCAATTAATTTCTGAATGTTTTTGTTTAACTGTGCAGTCTTAGCTTCATCAATTGAAGTTATAACCCCGCGCTTTTTAAGTTCATTTTCAATTTCTTTTTTAGTAAAGTAAGTTCCATCTCTTACTAGTTCATTAAATTTCTTAGTATATTCCTTATTGATTTTAAGTTCATCCCCTATACTGGGATTTTCAATTTTAATAGTAAATAAAGCCCCGTTACGAGAAATATCAACTTCTCTACAACCACTTTTTAATTCAGCCGTGGCCCTATCTAGATAATTTTCAGGAATTTTATCCCCAAGTTTAGGCTCTACTTCACCCTCACCTGGGACATTAAGTTTGTCTATTTCCATTTTACCTTCCTCCCATAAGGGAATTTAAAACCCTGCCAAAAATTTTTATAAAGACGATAAAATTTAAAACCAATTATGATGCCCTAAATTTAGGGCATATTTACGATTAGGTATTTGGATCAACCCCATTACCTTTCAATGAGAAATTGTCAGCTAAGAAAGTAACTTCCTGAGTAGAATTACCTCCAGCACTTACATTTGCGCGAACCCCAGTCACAGTCATATTTGAAACCTTGAGTGTAGCTGTTTTCCCTGCCGCTACTTTAGTTTCATCTCTAAAAACATCAACTCTCAATTGATTATAATTATTGAAGTCCTCTAGTCTAATTTGTTTTGAGGATTGTGCTGTGCCAGCTAATCCAGCCCACATATCTAAATCACTATCGTTAGCGCTTACTGTAATATTAATAGGAATTGGCGTTTGACGAACATAACCATAGGGATTTTTTGCCCCAAGTTCAATTAAATTCTCAGCCCCAGGAGAAACTTCAATATTAAGACTCTGTAAGCGTAAAGAAGCCCCTTTAGCTGTAGAAGTTCCCTCATTTCCACTTTCAGTAGAATTCCATAAGTAAGCTGTAATATGTTGACGAGCTAAAGCGCCAATAGAACCAGCAGTAGAAACTATTTTTTCATTAGCCCAAAGACTTCTGCCAGAAGTAGAATAAATAATATAAGCTTTATCCCCATGTCTAGCATAAGGTGTCGAAAACTCAGCAACCCCAGCTGCCCAACTTGCGTTAGTTGACATTTTAACTTTATATCCAGATGTGGCAGTAAACATTGAAGTCCCAGCAGCTAAAACAGCCGTTTGAGCAAAAGTCCAACCTTTACTCTTAAAAAATATTTTTTCATTAATCGCCATGGCTATAACACTAGAACCTCTTGGAAAAGCACTATTAGGGAAATAAAATGTTTGACAGTTTGGTCCTTGTTTATCCCAAGCCCCCAATGTCCCAGACTTAACAGTGGCCATATTTATATTTACTAATTTATAACAATTAGCATAAGCCCATGCCCCAGCATACCACTGTAGATTATTACCCTGTAAAGTAAAGTTCTGGGTAGCATTACCATTGACATCAAATGACATCGAAAGCCCAGATAATGCACAACGATGCGCCCATGCCGTTCTAGTAATAGTAGTACCATCTTCTGTTACCGGGACAATAACATCAGAATAAGCAGTTAAAAAATCTGTTTCAGTTATTTCTCGATTTGAAGAATTTACACTTGCGGTTTTAATTTTATTAAAAAACTTATAAATTGCAGACGCCCCACTGGACCTAACATCCTGAATAGTTGATGTAATAGATGTATTGGGAATTTTATTAGTTAAAAGAGCTAATGGATCAACATTGCCAATATTATTTGTATCTATGGTAATTGATACACTTGGTATTTGCTCAATATATTCTACAACTCCAGAGTTTCCCAATTCCGATACTGGGTCACGAGCTTTATCCCCACTAATACTTAAAGTTTGAACGCGATTTAGCGCAATACCATCTACTCTAGGTGTAATTGCATGGTATCTCACAATTTCAGTCTTTGCCATATCTATCCTCCCAAAAAATACGATAATCTAATTACAAATTTATAACCATTTAACTTTTAAAAATTAAGGTTTCATCATTTCTGGTAAATCTGGCCCTGGTAAAATAATAATATTTTTTTCTGGTAATATAACCGAAGTAAATCCATCTAACTTGTTCATTTTTATTTTCCCCTTTTTTATAAGCGCCCAATCTTTAATGTTAAATTTTATATCATCTTTTATAGTTGGAGTTGAAACTGGGCCACCGGTTGCCATGACAAGATTAATTGATGTACCTTTTATCTTTTTCATATAAAAATCATATGTATCTACTGGAATATACATTTTATCTCCTAATCTGAAGGTGTTCTAATAGTCAATCTTAACTCTTGATGATGGTTAAACCCAAGTAAATCATTAATATCTGGCTCTATATTTGTAGACCCCGTAGATAAAACAATCATTTTTCCTATTGTGTTAATTCCAGTATAATCTCCTGGGGTTGTAGGGAATGTGGTGAAATTATAAATTGGTAATAGTCTTCCTCTTAAATTTTTTCTTAAAAAATAACCTAAATCATCCCTCTGGCCATCATCTTCAGCAACAACATCTATAATTACTAGAATTTCTGTACCATCAGAACTCCCTAATTCAATCGGATAATCATCCCCTCCAATAATAGATACGATTATAAGTGGTTTTATAATGGTTTGAACATCATCTTTTGTGGGATATCCCATCATTAAAGTGGCATTTCTATTCCCAGAGGTTACAAATCCTTCTTGATATAAAAGAGTATCAACTTTAGCTATAATTGACTGTATACATTGTCTCTCTAAATACATACCTTACCGTCTTCCTTTTACTGCCATATCTAGTACGGTTTTGAGGCCAGTTCTAGCCCAACGTGTTAAATAAATATTTCCCGCAGAAATAAAACTTCTAGGGTGAATCCCTGGGTGTCTTATTGTTAATGTAACTTTAGGATAATTAGGGTGAGAGGCAAACCATGCTTTGTTATAACTGATCCAATGAACCCCAATTTCAGCCATTGATTTTCTATAAGATCTAGACTTACCAGGCATACTATCAGAAGCTAATCTATTACCACTTTGAGCCACAACCATACCCGCACGATATCTATAAGGAACATATGACTCTTGAAAAGTATAACCAGGTAAAGTTCCTTTTTCTTGCCATTTCCAATAAACTGGGAGTTTAGTCCTATCACCTATATGTAATGTAAAAACATCTCTACCTTTAGTGGCATTTCTAACAATTTTCCATCCTTTTAGAGAATTAACAATTGCCCCAGTTTTACGCCATGGTTTTCTATATACCATTGTTCTGTTAAACCTGCTAACCATTTCATCTTGAACCTCTTTCCCGATCCTATTAAGTTCAAAAAGTAACGCTTCTTCTAGATTTTTATCTAGTCTTTCTAGATCCTTTTTAATCTCTGGGAAATTTAAGGAAACCTTAATTGGAATTCCATTACCTAAAACCCCAGACACCAATCCAGCTATTCTATAATTTAATCTAGGCCCGGCCATTCTCAATTGTCCTTTTTAAAGTGTTAATTTCATCCAAAATTGTCCTTCTAAGAATGGCCTTTTCTTCGCTAGTAATTTTTATTAGGTCTAGACTATTTAGAATTCTTTTAGCCGCTAGACTAAATTCAGGGGAATAATTATAAATATCGAAAATATATTTAACCATATTATATTTTATCAAATACCACCACTAGTACTCGCTCATCACCTATCCCAACTCTAGTTTGATTTTTTGCCCTATAATAGCCCCCATTACACTCTACAGTTGATCCATTAGAAAATAATGTCGGCCCTGATACACTATGAATATTAATTAAAACTGAATCAAGCCAAAAAGTACCTCTTGCAATTCCATCAGGTGCAACTTTACTTCTATATACTCCTTCGTCTAAATAATTTAATCCTTTAGAAAAAGAATTGAGAATTCCCTTGGCCATATAGCAGGTTGATATCCACTCCTGTCCACTAGGAATTTTCGCCGTACTATAATTATACTTCGTAATTGTTTTATAGTATGGGTCATAGCCTGTTACTGTGTTTGCGATTGCGTGCCTATACCAAATAGTAAAATCGGCCCCGGCAGCTTTTAGACCTTCTTTAAAAGTTCGTTTGATATTATAGTTCATACTTTACTCAAATTTATGAAATAGAATCTCTTCTCTTACACTTTGTTTAGGGAAATTATTATGAATTTTATTGACCCAATTGAGCAACTGTTCAAGTGACATTTCTCTTTTAGCAAAATTGCATGTTCCACAACATGGAACCACGTTATCCATTGTATAACCCTTAGTGTTATCAATCCTATCAAGCCCATTATAAAGATATGCTCCATTATTATTATGACAAATAATTTGATTTGACTCTATCCAACAATAATAACAATTTTGTTTTGTCAATATCTTAACTTCTTCCTTTGTTAATTTCCATTCATATCCTCTTTTTTTTGCGTTTTGTTGTGTTCCACGATAAAAACGATTAAAAGAAGCTTCGCCCATTGGTAGTTTGTTTAAATCAATTTTTAAACATCCACAACTTTTTGTTCTTCCACTTCTTAAAGAAGTACCATTAACACAAACTTCTTTACCGCAATCACACTTGCATAACCAAGTTGCAACTCCATTGTGTTTTTCGCTACCAATACGCCTAATAATAACAAGTCTTCCATACCTCTGTCCAGTTATATTTATCAAACCAATTTGGCAAACAATCTCTTTTTGTAAACAACCACAACTTTTTGTGGCCCCATTTCGCAAACTTGCACCTCGTATCACAACTTCATTCCCACAATCGCATTTGCAGAGCCAAATAACTGACCCTTGCTTATTAAATCCATTATTTTTAATAACCATAAGACGACCGAATCTATTATTTATCTCATCTTTTATTTTACACATATTTTTCCTTATTAATAATAACGTCTAATTATCGAGCCAACTGTTTCAGATAACTCACCATAATTATATGTGTCTATACTAGAACCACTGATAGAATTCATTTTTGCTTGTAAAATTGTTTTTGTAATCTCATTACGCATTTCTGTGACAGAAGACCGTCTCTCTCGATTTACATTTGTTAAATTTATTGACAAATCCCCAATATCCAAACTTCCACAACCCCATAAATTTTTATGTAATAAATGTTCTAAAATTTTAAAACAGGCCCCACAAATAAATAAATCTCTTGCAAGACTAGTTAATGTTTTATCAAAACTAATTGTAGTTTCTGTTTTTGTTACAGTATATCCTAAATTAAAATTCTTTTGTACAAAATCAACCCCGTCATTAATATACCGAATAATATCACTCGTAAGAATATTAAAATCATCAGGATCATCATCCCCAATAATCCTTCTTACATCATTCACAAATTCAGCCCCAGTATTTGGGCCTACTGGTATTCTAATAGCTTGAATATAACGTGGTTCATCTTGCTGTATCCCTAAACCACCTATCGTCCCAGACCAAAAAATCTGGTATAACCCTTCCACTACAGAAACAGCAGTAGAAAGGCTAAAATTATAATAATAAACTCCAGTGCTTTGAATTGATGGAGCCGCGCTATTTATTACTATAGTACCTTCAGGATTATAAATATCTATCCTAGGATTAGTAACATTTGTTAAAGAACCATTGCTATCACGAAACTCTGTAAATAAAGGTTCTGATCTCCCAAGTATAATTACTTTTCTAGGCATTAGTCCCTCTAAAAATAGATCCCATATCTTCACTTAAATCTGATATTTGTAAACCAATTAACCAATCTAGTTCTTCGTTTATAAATTTATTTTTTCTTTCATGTGGGCAATAACCATATTGTCCTTTTGCAAAGTTACAGTTAATACATAAGCATGTATAACCATCTCTAGGAAATCCTCTTTTTTTTAAATCTAAATAAACAGAATTAACAGATTCTCTATGTTGTTTTCCATCCCCATGTATATGTTCTATCGTAAGAAATTCAATTCTATCTTCATCACAACATTCACACTTTCCCCCATAGGCATTCATAATTTCTTGTTTCAAGTTTTTTCGATATCTTCTAGAATAATCTGTCATCTGCGATCTCTCTTTGGTATCTGAAAGTCAATACTCTCAGTAAAATCATTATGCTCCCTAATCTCAGAAAGTTTATCCCTAACTCTAGTACGTATTATTGGGGCTATTGCATAAAATGTTATTATTCTTACCCCATAAGAAAGAGAACAAGCATAAGTTATTAAACGACTTGTACTTTTGAGGGTCCCACTTTTATAGGAAACTGTTTTTTGAATATATACTGTATAACTGATGTCTGGCATTAATATCTCCTAGGTGCTTCTCTAAAAGACCAATCTGTAACTTTAGCCTGCTTTCTAATATTATCCACAAATCCATGTTGCTTATGGGTGTCAATATACGCCCCCAGTAATGCTGAATATGTATGAGAATTAAATGTCACTACATTATAATTTGTTAATAAAAATCCTTCTGCATTATATGTTACAGTAAAATTAGCGTTAAAAAAAGTTGTTGTAGCAAAAGTTACAACATTTATTCCGGTAGAATTTATCGAACCAGTATAGGTTATTGTATTTTCTAAAATTTCAGAAGAACTTGAATAATAAATTATTACCCTGGTTAAGTCAGATAGAGCTTCACTTGCTTTAAAAGTTACTACATATTTATCAGAAGTAATATCCCCAGATGAAAACGTAATAGTCTTTTCTTCTGTTATACTTGATTGCGACAAATAAGTAATTGTATTATATAAGGTATTTGACGCCCTACCATAAAATGTTACAACATCATATTTTGATAAGAAAGATTTTGATTTAAATGTAATAGTCTTTAGTGATGTTAATAAACTTTTAGAATAAAATGTTACAATATATTTTTGGGTTAACGTTGCTTTAGAGTTAAACGTAGCCGAAAAATATCTTAAGTTAGAAGCCTTAGAGTTAAAGGAAATTACTTTTGCCTGAAGCCTAAATGATTTAGAATTGAATGTGATTATTTTGGCTAAATTATTTATAAATTTAGAATTAAATGTAATTACCCTATATGTTAAGTTTGAGGATTTTGCATTATATGAAATAACCTTATACAATAGACTGAAGGTTTTACAATTATAACTTACCAATCTATAGTTTGAATCTATATTCTTAGATCTAAATGTAGTTGTTTTATTTTCTGAGAATACAAAACCACTTGCGTTATATGTAATTGCTAAAACTTTATTATAAATAACTCCAGACCTATAAGTTATTATTTTAAAATTTAGTAAAGATGATTTTGAATTATAACTTACTACAAATTTTGAACTTAATAATGATTTTGAGTTAAATGTTATTGTTTTATACGTTAATATCGAAGCCCTACCATAATATGTTGTAACTTTAGATTGTGATTGTAAATTTTTACAATTAAAAGTTATTGTCTTGTGCAACGAATAAGAAGACTTTGACCTATATGTAATTATGGAATATTTTAATTCAGAAGATTTTGAATTATAAGAAACAACATTGGTTAAAATTGTGCTTGATTTACAGTTAAAATTTACAACTCTTACTAAATTATTAATTGTTTTTGAGTTAAATGTTATTGGCCTATACCCTAAATTTGTATTTTTAGAATTATAAGAAATAACTTTATATGCTAGGCCAGCCGACTTACAATAATACGTTATTGTTTTATACCCTAATTTTATTGTTTTAGATCTAAATGTTACATTACGATATTCTGAGTATATATAACCACTACTATTATATGTAATAACCCCATAATTATTTGAAAGAATTCCTGAGCGATATGTGATATAATTTATAAATAATAATGTTGATTTGCCGCTATAAGTAAAAACTTTATTCTTAGACTCTTGATTTTTAGAATTAAAAGTTATACATTTTATTTCATTATTATAAGATTTAGAATTATATGTTACTGTTTTATATAATGAAGTAGCATTTTTTGAATAAAATGATACCGTCTTACGTGATAAATCAGAAGATTTTGAGTTATATGTAATTGTGGAATATTTTAATAATGTAGTCTTTGCCTTATAGGAAATTACTTTTAATACAGATTCTACAGATTTACCACCATATGTTACTGTAAACTTTTCTGTTAAGAAAAACTTAGAATTGAATGCTACAACTCTATACAAAGAATTAGAAAATTTTCCATAATAAGAAATTGTTTTACGTAATAAATCTAATGACTTACAATTATAACTAATTACCCTATAATTTAGCCCTATATTTTTAGAATTAAAAGTAATTGCTTTATAACTGGAAAATAAATACCCACTGCCATTATATGAAATAGTTGAATAAGAACTAGATAGAATCCCTGACCGATATGAAACTACCCTGTAATTATAACTGAAATTTTTAGCATTAAACGTAACGTTTTTATTGGATGAATCTACGCTATTGCAGTTAAAACTTATTGGTTTATATAATAAATTAGAATTTTTTGAATTATAGGTTAATACTTTGTAAAGTAATAATGAAGATTCACAGTTATATGATATTGTTTTATATTCTAAACTAGAGTTTTTAGACCTATATGTTAAAACATTATGTAATAATAAAGAATTTTTCCCATAAAATGTTATTGGTTTATATCCTACATTTGAAGATTTTCCATAAAAAGAAATTATTCTAAATAGTGGTAGTATACCTATACAGCTATAAGTTATTGATTTATAATTAGATAATAAACTTTTAGAATTAAAAGTAATTGTTCTCTTTTCTGAAAAAACCGCATTAAAAGTAATTGTTCTCTTTTCTGAAAAAACCGCATTAAAAGTAATTGTTCTCTTTTCTGGACTAAGTGCCCCGCCTCTAACTGTTATTGACTTAATTTCTCCACTTTTTGGGGCGATTTTTACATGACCAGCAATAACATCTTGCCCTAATCCGCGAATTGAAACATGTCCAGATATTCCCCTAAAATCATCCGTTGAGTTATAGTTTTTTGCAATACTTGAAGATGTTATTTGGGCATTAATTTCCTTATTTTTTACATAAATAGAATCTAAAAATAATCTTCTTGTTCCTGAGTAGTCTGGATTATCGTCATATGCTATTGAATATTCTACCCCATCACTATAATAATATGCAAATCTTATTCTTAATGATTTTATATAAGAAGGTGCGGCTGTAGCTCCTATTGGTAAATCATTTAAATAAAAAACAACTTGGTTATTTGCTGTAGATCTAATAATAAGTTTATTTAAAGACCCAGGTTCAGCAGAATTAGTGCTTAATATATTCCACGAAACTGAAGAATCTTTTCTATAACTTGATTTATTGTCCCATGCCGCATATTCAGGACCATAACTATATTGAGATGTCCCCAATTGAATAATTGGGACACTCTTATTATAATATTCGTTATTAACCCATGCAACTGGATGACAAAAATATACCCCAACTTCATACCCATTTGGGCTAGAGTAAATTGCAGGGAAAACAGTGGAAATTTCAGGGCGTCTATAATACGGAGCTTGAATTGCTATTGTTTTTTTACCTGCATCAAGATTAGTTGCTTGAATTGTATATTCTGTATTATATAAACTTCTTACTTCATATTTACATAAAGCGGTATCATAGGTGATAAAATGGGGTTTAACCGAGGAAATTGCCCCATAAGATTCAAGGCCATCAAAAAGCCAATAAATATTTGATGGAATTGATTTTGGAGTACTAGTATCAGCCATTAAGTTTTACCATAATATATGTAATAGTTACCTAAAAGTGAATAGGGATAATTAGTTGCCAATTCTGATTGCAATTTAAATTCTATTTTTGTTTGCTCGGAATTCCAGGTATCTGCCACGCGATCTATTTCTGTTCCTTGATAAACTATTCTATAATCATCCCCATCTGATCTCATATAAGATGGTTCTAAATAATCTTTTGCATAATAAAGTTTATCTCCAATTTGTATTACACTTTCTAAAAATTTGCTATTATAATTTCTTTTTAAACATGGTCTTATTAACCCATGACCATTATGGCCTGTAATAACCCTGGAACTCCAACTTGATCCATTGTCTATTGAATGAATCGCTAACATCATAGGGCCGCCACCCCAAGGTTTTGCTGAACTTTCCCCATAACAATAATTTGTATATAATCTATTTCCATCTCCAAAAACTAATCCATATCCAACATACTCTCCACTAAAAAATCTTTGATTATTAGGATCGACTGTATGGGTTATCCAATTTTTAGATGATATATCAAATTTAGCTATTTGAAAATGAAAACCTTGATCAATTGGGTCTGCCGTAACATAACTATTAAATAAAAAGAAAGCTCTTTTTAATCCAGGCGTAGAAATATCAATAGGATGTATAGCCATAGAATCAAAATTCCCACCATATTGTCTGGTCCCAACTGTTGGGTCACAAGTCCCCCTAATTACTAATGAAACTGTACTATAAGAATATGGGTTAGGAATGCCTGAAAGTGGAGGGCCACCATCATAATAAGCACTCCAAGGTTGATTCTTTTTTAAATCATTCCACCTGTACCCATCAGATGTGCTATAAAAATATCCTATTCCTAAATCATGTGTGCCTTGAGAATAACCATTAGTAAATACTGGAGCAACATGTAAATTCCCGTCAGAATCTATTGCATTGCCAACGCTATAAATAGCTTTTTTTTCTTTTCCAGCTGGAGCACTATCAGTTCCCATAAATTTACATATATATAATGCGCTATGCCAACCATTGATTGTATCATCCCCTGAATCTTTTTTTGTTACAGCCCACATAGAGTTGTCCCCGCTTCTCCACCTATGGAAAACATATAAATTATTGTTAGAATCTACGTAAGGTCTTGGATAGGAAGCGGCTGGGGCTTTACTTGTTATACTATATGGCGTATTCCAAGATTCTAAACTGTTAGGATTTAAACTTTTTATATATTTAATTGCTCCTTCAGAATCATGTGCGTTATATAATATGTGTATATATCCACTATGATCAACGCACATAGCTGGAGCATAATGTGTATCACCTATTGGAGAAAGTGAAGCTATTAATTTAGACGTGCTTAACCATACATCGTTAATATGATCGTAAGTTATACCTCTAACTTTCCAATCACTACTTAAATAAACTATATGTGTTTTATCGTTAGCATGATCTATGCAAAATTCCCAAGATTGAATCGCGGCATTATAAAATACAAACTTAGCTGGACACGATTTCAAATTCCCCGTTTTTGTTGTTATAGTTATAACATTTGATGTTGAATATCTTCCATGAGAATTCCCAAAACTAATTTTTTCTCGATAGGCATAATTCATCCCAGGGGAGGTTGGTTTGCCATTATCTTGCGTGGACCACCAATAAGATGCAGCACTTGAAGTTGCCGTAATAGATTTAACGGTATTATAGTTAGAATTAAAATTTGCAGAAGAATAAGCGTTTACGGCAAATGGTATAGTTGAGTAATCATAATCATATTTCACTATCTTCATTCCATTATGCCATGCTCTAGTTAACGGAATTTGATAATATCCAGAGGCGTCAGTTATGTCACATTTTGCCCAAGAATGAGTGGTATGTTGATTAACAATAACTTTACACCCGGTATAAAAATTATTATCAAAAGATTTTACCGTTCCAGTTATAGCTCTTACTGAAAATTTAAAAGGAAGTTCATAATTATTTGCCTTATCTGTCCAACTTTTTCCACTATCCGCAGAATAAGAATAAACTGGAGTTGCCCCCTGAAAAGAGAGATAATTTTTTTGGCTAGCAAAATTCATAAATATATTAAAATGATAATGAAAACCACTTGTATTGGGAGTTGGGGTGCCAGTTAAAACTAAGGTATAATTACCTGTAGAAAAAGAATAATTAATAGAGGTAGATGACCATATTGATTTATTACCTGTATTGTAATAAGCATTGGATGAATTAACAAATACAGCAGAAGCAACTAAAGAGTTATTTTTATTATATAGTTTATATATTAGATTCTCCGTTGGTCTTCTAATTATAGCACCAATACTTCTATAATCGCATATGGCTCCCAAATAAATTTTATCAGCGTAAAATGCAGTATTAATAAAAAATTTATACTTAATACATTCATTACCCCCAACTCTAAAATTTAAATTTGCTTCACTAGCCCCCCCCAATGGTCTATATATTGCACTATGGGTATATCCTATATTTGAAAAAGAATTAAAATTAAGTTGATAACACCCTAGATGAGATTGTGGGGTCCCAGTCCATGACCCGCTATATATCCTAGTTTTTTTACAATTATGATCTCTATATGGGGGGCCATAACTAAAATGCGTAACTAGTTCATTGGTACTATATATTTGGTCTATATATTCAGTATATATTGTTATTTTTACAGTAGAACTATATCCAGTAACCCCAGATACAACAACCCAATAAACTTGTTCACTAATAATTTGATAATTAAAAACACAATCAACCCAAGTCCCGCTAGCCCCTATTGTTGGATTAACAGTAGCTAGTGGCACTCCAGATGGAGCACCAGAAACATCTAATTCTAAAGTGCAATTAGGGGAATTAGGGAGGCCACTTTTTGTCCCCTGACGAAAATAGAAATGATTTAATGTGGTAGTTTTTGGAGCGGTAAAACAAAAAGCTATTTTTTTTGTTGGACTATCTAAAACAAATGTGGAACTATCAATTGAGTGAACTAATTTATCGTTTCCAACGTACATCCGACACCTCTTGCCGGATCATAACTTTTTTCAATAATCTTGCCTTCCTGTTTAATTCCTATGTGGTATTCTAATCTCTCAGGTCCATTTAAACTACAAAAATGTCTTATAAAAAAAAATGGTTCACCTGGACCCACTAGGGAAATTTTAACTATTCCGTTATCGACTAGTTTTATCCCTTCACATCTTGGAGGCAATTTCTCGGTTATGATCCCGTTATCAGTTTGACATTGCCATTTAACCATTTTATTTATCATCCATATTTTTTACAGCTATATGCAAAATTAACTATGATTCATCAAAAGCATAATGCATGAGAGTGCGAGAACTATCAATTGTCCCAGTGCTTGCGCTACTATTTACATGGCATTGCACTACAACATAACAAGTTGTGTTACCAACCGTCGTTAAAGAACCGGTTAATGATAAACTTTGAGAATAAGATGGATAGGTAGAATGTAAAGTATGAATCGCTTTAGTGCTTTCAGTTATTACTGGGGTAGTATAACTTGAAGTAGTTCCTACTTTAAAAACCACTCCAGGATCAGGGGAAGAAATAGTCCCTGACCAAAATTTAAAATTGCTAAATAAATTTTGAGGAGCTACTGTAACCTTTAATCTGATATATCTCTCATAACTATAAGCTGTATTAGTTATTCCATATGGTTTACCTATTGGAGAAGATTCTGATACAGACCCAGAAGAATCCTCTACAGTTAAATGAATCGCCCCAAGAATATCAACCTCAGACCCAGGTGAAATTCCATAAGTAGCGTATGGTTTTACGCGACCAGACACCTAAAACTCCATAAATATCCGATTAACATCCGAAAAGTTCCATAATTATACGAAATATATAACCCGTACAATATTGTAAATATTATTTCTACCATTTTCCTCCAGAATATTGAGAAATAAATAAACTTACCCCTTTATCTAGGTCAGAAGTTGACTGCCAGCATTGATTACTGTAAACATCAATTACTAAATGATGCCTTAAATAATTATCACTATAAGAAAGTTCTATATAACTATTTTCTGGGTTTTGATTTCCCATAGTTAAAGTGTCCCTGCGAGCCACCCAAAAAGAAGAAACGTTTCCCACATTTGAGAAACGTCCACTAGAATTATATGTTGGAGAATTGTATTCTATTCCGTTACAAATAATTTTTACATGACGAACTTCAAGGTTTTTTGATAAAACATAATCTACTAGATTAAGCCAAGGCGATCTTTTAACATCCCCGACATTTTTTGCCTCATCTAAGGTTTCTCCATTGCTAAGTGAAACTATCCATTTAGCGTTCATTTTTTCCTTTCACCTTATCTTTCGATCAGGTAGGTTAACTTTAATTATTTATAAATCATTGGTGTTTATTAATATTATTTTTTACAATTATATTTTTTATTGTCTAATAATATGTACACTCAGCTTTGATCCTACCCGTGCTATGAAAACTTACAGCCGTTGGGACTAACAATAATGAAACCCACCATGAATGCCCAGTACTTGTTTTATTATGGGCTGTCACAGTTAATTTACTTGTGGGTGTAACATGCCTCCATCCACCTCCAGATGTAAAAGGCGCAACAGAAGCTAATTCCAACATTTTAACATGACAACTCTTACTTTGCTCGGTAACTGGATCCCCAGAACCAAAATGAACAGTCACAGGATTGCAAGCAACGGCTACATCATGATTAAAATGTAAAAGTATACCTTCATAGGGAGCAGGAGAAGAAGCGTTTGCACTAGGCATAAACGGATCAGTCAAAATCTGAGTCCCACTAGAAGCTGAATGTGCCCTCATCCAGCCAATTAGACCAGTTCCCGATCCAACATAACTATAATATTTACCTGTACTAATATTACATTGAGCATAAAATGCATAAGGAGAATCTTCTATAATAGAAGGGGCTGAAGTTTGATCACTAGCTATATGTAAAACTGTCGCTGAAGTATTAACTGTAATAGTTTGACCTATCTGAGACCTAATACCTGATCCAAAATTAAATGCTTGCGTTGATAAACAACTAGAATATCCAGCTGTCATTGCCGTATTTGCTGTAGTCTTAACGCCCATCTGCCAATGCGCCATTGTAACTCCTTATCCTATATAAACTTAACTTTTCAACTATCTACTAATTGGTCTAGTAAACAACTCTCTATTTCGTTCAGCATCAGTTTGATACTGTTGACTTTTTATCCATTCAGCTTTCAGATTAGCTTCTCTTAAATCAACATACTGTAAATATCCAGATGGTCTACTAGTCTCAACTAACACCTTACGAATTCTTCCAAAAATATAATAAGAATCTAGTTTATCAATTTCCTTTTCAAATTTCTTAATACTAAGACTCGTCAATTCTTTAATTTTATCATCTGCCATACAATTTGAAAACCCATTATGATCTGGGTAAGTTTTAGTAAAAATTAAACATCCTTCTTTAAAAGCTTGATATTCAAGCATTTCTTCAATTTCAACTTCATTAACATCAAATTCTTTATCGGCGTCTATAACCCTACCCTTACCTTGCTCGTCGTTAAAAACTATTTTACCAGTTGGAAGAATATTTTTTAACCTATAAACTTTACGTCTTTTTTCATCACGATCTTGGTCTCCGTCTACACTGGTAGATACAATCTTTCTTTGTATTTTTGCCATAACTTCCTTTCATGAAGGGTGCCAAAGCACCCAGAGTTTAAGTCGTCAAATAACGATATACAGCTTCGGGATAAAATACAGCCGCTCCAACTAGTACCCAAGCATGAATATGCCAATTCAAAGTACCAACTTCAATATCATCAACCGACTGCATTTCCTGCCACCAACCAAATCTACCAACATCCTGACCAATAACTAGAATGTCCTTAGACGATCCATAAGATCTTCCATCTGGTCCTTTATAATCCTTATACCCAACAAGAGGAAGACCTTTATAAACACCAAAAGTCCCACGTTTAATGATATCTTCTTTTACCGATTCAGGAAAAATATCAAGAGTAGTAGTGCTCTGATTAAACTCCATACACGCAGAAAGAATATTCCTACGTCCAACAATAACCCTAGCCCCGCCAGCCTGATCCTCAATTTGATTAATAGCGGTATTTAATGCTGTCTGACTAAAAGCGCCAGTAGCATAATTGCTAAGAGTTGAAGTACTAGGAACAGCAGCTATCATAGTGTCAAGAGCAATCTTATTGACTTGAGCTTGAATTGCCCTCTGTCCTTTAGATATTTGATCTGCAATCGTGCCATACCTCCCGCTTTGTAACTGTAAAAGAGGAAGCATAATATGGCAAGAAATCATTTCACTAGAGTATGTAAATTCCTTATTTCTAGGTTGTGTAATTGGAGCATAACTACCAGGTGTATGAATATATGCTTGGAGTTCTCCATCAAGTTCAAAATATGGTTGTTCATTTACACCATAAGTTTCCTTGGTATAAAGTAGAGATGTCAGATCAGTCTGTTCAACTCGATTCTGTAATGTCTTTACAACTTGAGTAGCAATAGATCTACGAGCTTCTTGATCCCCATGTATAATATCAGAAACACTAGAAGCAAGAGCCTTACGTAATTCTACTGGATCAAATTCTTCATCCTTATCAATTAAATCACTCATATAAATCCTCCAAAATATCTAAGTAAAACTACAGAATAGCACCATTAAATGTCATTTCACTACGATACGGATTAACATCCAGCCGTAAATATATACCCGTAGAGGTAGAACCAACCAACTCAAGAACTTTCACTTTAGATCCAAAATAAGCAGCAGCAGTTGTCCAAGCTACAATAGCGGTAGCAGCAAATCCAGTATATGTAAATGCAGATGTCCCAACCCATTTACCAACATACCCAGTTTTAGTGCCAATATATGCATTACGCCAAAATGCTGTGGCAATATACTGTGCGGCAGTGGCCAGATTATCGCCCAACCAATATTTTGACCATGTGGGTTGATGAACGCATCCTCCATTAACTTTAATTTCACATTCTCCAGTAAGAACAACAACTCTAGAACCCTTTACTAATTTATCGGTGGCATCAGCGGTATCGCTACCAGTCTGAATCATTGGATACTGATTTACTATTCCGGCAAATAACTTAGCCTGGGCGGAAGTTGCTGGGAGATTGACATACCAGTCGCTTCCAGATTTACCTGAAATATAAACTGGTGCCCCTCGATAAGCATCTGCGGTATTAATCTTATAACTGCCATTAAAATTTTCATCTTTTGCTTTAAGAATTTCCAACATAAATAAATTCCTCCAATTATCCTAAATTAACCTAACTTTGTGTGCTGTTTAATACCAGCCATAACCATATTTATAATTTTTGGTTTAGGGTCATCATCAATTACTTTTAGATCTATATTACCACTAGCTTTTACTAAATCTAATTTAGGGCCAGATACTTTCAATTCAGTTTTAATAGTAGACAACACCCCAAGTGTAATGTCAAAATCTTCATCGCTCATTTTCTTAATATGTTCAGTCTTCTTCTCGTCAAAAGATTTAGTATCAACATTTGCCCCAGTCAACTTTTCAAGACGAGAGTTTAACTTGATCTGTGCCTGAGCATCCTCAATATCCCTCTCATACTTTTGAGTTTTCTCAGTTAATTCATTGACCTTCTTGTCAAGTTGATCAATAGTATTCTTTGCCTCTGTAAACTTAGTTTCAATATCAGTTTTTTCCTTAGTTAAATTTTCATTAGCAATTGTTAATTCATTAATCTTAATTTCACTTTCTTTTAAAGATTTCTCAACAACTTTTACGGTATTAACTTGTTCCGCTATAATACCCTTAAACTCATCAATTGAAAGTTTTCCAATTTCACTCATATCTTCTCCTCCAAAATTATCAATATTAATCCCAAACTTAACAGTAGCAATTGCTATTTCATCAACTATTCTTAACTGTTCCTCCTTTTCCAAGGAATCTTTCTCTAAAAGAAACTTATTTATAGACTCTATTGTTTTTTCTTTTGTGTTAAAATTCATATCTTTTCCTCATAAATTTATAATAATCAAGCAAATCTGGCCCCAATAACTTAACTATCGCTTTATGTCTATTGCTAGCTGCCAAAGCTAGTCCAACCGCATCTCTATCTGCCGGATTTTTAACTACCCCGGCCCCCACAAACTTACTGCCCCTTAATATCCTATACGTATTTTTGGCTGTTGAAAAACGGTTTGAAAGATGTTCGCAATACTCATTGTCATAAACATACTTATTCCCACAGGTAGAACAAATTACATAATCAAAATAATCTTCCATAGAACAATAAAGAGACTTATGTTCCCACCTTTTCTGAACCTCTTTAGCTCTTGCCTTATTCAAAATTTTCCACAATACCCCAGAAATATAAATAAAAGACTTGCTTATATTAGCCCCTAATTCTTTAATACGCTCTGAGTTAGAAACATGAACAAACTCAGATTCACTAATTACCCCTATTACTTCGTCTGTATGTTCCCAGTCAAGTCTTTGTAGTTTAGCCGTTTGATAATCTTCTTTTAGCCCTTCCTCATCAAACCCGTCTTTATTGGAATTTGGGCCTTCAGTACAAAGTACAAACCCTAATTTAAAATCATCCTTTATCCCAGCCTGAGAAAAATTCTCTAGATTTGAACTTAAATCACTTTTAATCTCTATATGATTAGCGTTAACTCGCTTCTCAAAACAATCTATACAGACATATTCATCCTGGAATATTGGATGTTGAAATTTCTTATCTTGTAATATAGATTTACAATTAAAACAAACCATTATAGTCCTTTTCTTTCATAACTCTAATCTTAATAAACATGTTATCATAATATGGATCAATAACTTGGAAATCTCCCGCCTTATCAAAAATCTTCTGATAAGTTTGCCCCCCCATATATGAGGATGCCCCAGGAAGAAGATCTGGAGACTCCCACTTTTCCCCACTCACCTTATGAACATTCTGCCCAGAATTTTCAAATGTAATCCAATCCCCAACTACTAAAGTAATATCTGATGGAGAAAAAGAAAAATCCTTTATAGATATCCAAAATCCCATATTCTTTATATCTGCCATAATTCCTCCATAATAAGTACGGTAAACCCATAAAAAGCATTGGTTTGACTATCTTATTTTTTTATCAAGTTTATGCACAGCATCTATAATCTGATCCTTAAAAATTCTGTTTTCATCCCTAAGTCCTTTGAATTCTAGTTTTATTTCTTCCATTTGTTTATTCCTAATCTTTTGCAGTTCCAAATGAGCAATAATTGACTCATCATGCTTTAATATTGTTTCTCTAGTCTCATTAAATATTCTCTCATCACCTTCTTTTAGTGATGTAATAACTGAAGCATAAATTCTTGAATGCATATTATAACCAATCCCTATTATTGAAACTATCAAAACAATAATGGAAACAATAAATTGTGCCGTACTTAATGTTATAAACGCATTTCCAGAGTTATCTCTATGAACCATCCCACTCCTCAATTTCCCATAAATTTAATAATTTAAAAAACCTATCATAATATTCTATGTTATAAACTACACAATCAGAAATAGCTAAAGATGAATCCATTTCTTTAACTGTTTTCCCATGTTTTTTATAAAACCAAATACTTGCCATTTTTTTACAATCCTGTATTTCTTTTTTACTTATTTTTCCCCCATTCTTTTTTTTCTTTTTTTCTATACAAGAATCTCTAACTACTAAATAATCCTTCGGCATATTACACTCTACATTCACCAATCCCATTAATTAAGTTTTTATGAAAATCCCCAAGACCTTCCAAAACAAGTTCAATTCCTATTTTCTCTGGATATAGTCTTAGAATTTCTAAAAATTTATCTCTTTCCTTTTCTAGAACATTTCTACAACTAGTAGCTATACCATAATATCCCAGACTTTCATTAATTCTATAAGATAAATCTAAAATTCTTTGAGATTGTCCTATAATATAACTAGTTAATTTTTCTCTATTTTCCATTCTATTAGTATGGAGATAACTAGACATGCTAGAAAACACATCATCAAAAATATCATTTTCTGCCCCATTTAGAATTGATTGACTTGACGGCCCCGATGTTTTTGTTGGATCAAAAGTTTTTTCCTTTTCTTTCTTTTTAATATCGCTCTCTTTTGGCTTACCTTGGTCTGAAGAAGGATCATTTGAAAATGGAAGTTTAGGATGTATAAATAATTTATCCTCTCCATCTTTAAGAATTTGTTTCTTATTTACAATAATAATATCTGGGTCCCTACCACTTTCACTTAAAGCTGTCCTAGGATCAATTAACCCTCTATCATAAAAAGACAGAATAAGATTTTTCATTTCTACTTCACTGGTAAGATTCATTCTATCCCAAACTACTACTGGTTTTTTCTTAATAACAATGTTATTTTGATCTGCTATTTGTATAATAGTATCTTCAATCCAAACTGTAAGGCTTTTTCTCATAGATTGTAAAGTCTCAAGTAGAGCTATGAACGAATCCCATACATTACTAGTTGGAGGCCCTCCAATCAAAGGATCTACTGCTCCTAAAGCATACTTCAATTGGGCTACAGCCTGATCATATCTTTTATCAAATGAAAGTATTTTCCCATCTGGCCCAACCTGTAAAATATCAACATCATGCGCCCATACTAAATATTTATTTGGATCAACTCCATTTTGTTGCTTAAGTAGATCGGCAAATTTGTTTAATCTTCCTTGATCGGCTGGAAATGTATCACTGCCAATTCTAAAAACAGTAATTAAATTTATCATACCCTCTAAAGTGGCATCATCTAATCTTTGTAACTTAGTCATAATTGAAAGAGGTTTAAAAGTCCTAGTTAAATACGGAATACCCCAATCTTCATAATCCATTGCCTTGCGTTTAATATGAGTAACTAATTCTGCATCTAATGGAATATGGGCATTAAATCTAAAACCTATATCTTTAATAGATCTTTTATATTTTCTACGAATCATACTTGGTATATTTTTTGTATTTTTATCTTTCCTAGCGTCTTTGATCAAAAGTTTAGCTAAATCGTCATTTACCCTATAAAGTATAGGTTTTGGGCCAAATTGAGAAATGGTTTTATCTATAAAAATTCTTTCTGGGTTCAAAAGTGTAACCCTAGTAGGCCATACTTCATTATTTATTAATTGGTATGTTTTTAATGGGAACACATTACCAGAAACTAGAAATCCTAAACCCATTCGTTGCATTAAATGATAAATTCCTGGCTCCACCCCGGCCCCAGTGTTAACATTATCAAAAAATTCTTCTATTATCTTATCAAGTTTTTTATCGCCAGTTGGCTCAACTCTTAAATTTGTAGTAGCAAAATTATTCATTACATCAATTGTTGTTCCGCTAATTGGATCTAATTTATGAATTTTTGAACACGCTAACATAATATCATAAATAGACTCACTATTATAGTCTAGTTCTGAAAGCGTATTCAAAAATGAAAGTGGATCTTTAATAGTGGAGGGAATCCTATATGCAGTAACAACATGACCATCAACTTGAGAAAGAATATTTAAAGAAGTTTTATCTTCAACTATCTTCATATCTACCCCTAGTAATGGTCAAAAATATATTTAAACCCAATTTCCAACTGCTAAACTCTTTTTTTCTGAGTCTTCTATCATTTGATTAATTCCAATTTCATTAGCTGCTAAATTAGCTAAACCTAGGGCAGTTGCCCGATCTTTCTTTTGTTTAGAACTTGTTGTAAATTTTACATATGGACCAGCACTTTCAGCCCTAAGCATGACTAATTCTTGTTTTAAATGTATTATATTTTGGCATATTTTTTCTAATCCTATATCAGGATCTCTTCGCCTATCTATTGGCAATTTTAATTTATCATGTTGCATACTTGCTTTTAATGAATGATACATTAAAGAAATAAATGGTTGAGTAAAGTTTTTCATATATAAAATTTTAAGTCCATTTATATTTTGTAACTCCTTATCTTCTGCGTCTATAATTGGCGAATGTTTTTTATTAGTTCTTACGTCAATCCAGTTAGTCATTAATAAATCTTTGAGTGCTGCCCCACCACCAGATGCATCCATATAAACAGCACTTAAGTTAAAATCCTCAATATATATACGTAAAATTTCCGACATAAATTGGAACGACAAACCTGAATCTGCCCAGCAATTTACGACCCTAAAATAATTACCATCTATTTTAATAATACATACAGCAAAATTATCGCCTTTTGCCGACCTAGCGACATCAACCCCCATAACATATCTAACTCCTTGAACACCTTGGAGTTCAACTGGTGAACCTTCAAACACTATAGGTTCACCGCTAATCATTTTAATATATGTTTCTTGTAATGGACTAGGGGTACTTTGTTGTATTAATTGTGGGGTTATAAATCCATGACTTTCAGTTGGGAATTTGCAATAGTTTTCCATTAAAAATTCTTCTACTGTAGTATTTGGATCATCCTTCATTCTATTTACTAAATCCATATCTAGTTCAAATGGGGAATCTTTAGTCATTTTTAAATCATCAATATCAAATTCACACACTGCATATTTAGAGTTTTCTTCCATTTCATAGTATCTATAGGAAACATACGTAGAATAAAAATGTCCAAAGGTCCACCAAGCTGTAGAACAAAGTAACATTTTATTATCAATGCCTTTTTTCTTAATATTCATCATTGGTATTATAACTAATCTAACAACTTGATCATCCATTTGAGCATATTCATCAATTAAAACTACATTATAACGTCTCCCCCTAATCCGATTACCATCACCTATCGGCAAACTTTCAATTATAGACCCATTTTTAAACCTTAAAATAGACCTCATATTCCCGCGAACAACATTCCTAGTTTTAACGGAATTTCTTATATATGCAGAATTATCTAGAAATTCATCAATAAAATCAAGCAAATAATATGTTTGCCTATATGATGGAGCTATAATACCTATTTTAGTTTTTGGATAAAGCATAGCCCAAAGCACCAAAAGGACTGAACCTAAAAAAGTCTTGCTCAATCCCCTTGAAAAAAGAAAAATAATAAATTTTTTATGCCAGAAAGCCCTAACAGCAATGCGTTGGAACCATGTAAGATCTATATTGAAGATTTCTTTAATAGCTACGCATGGATTTTCACGATAAAATTCTATTAATCGCTCTGAATCATTTACCCCAAACTGCTCTTTAACTGTAAGTCTAGCGTCCAAATTAACCTTTTAAATTAGACCCTGTTGGAAGAACCGGTTTTTCCTTTGTTTGTTCTTCCCTTTTTATTTCTGGTGATACATTTATAATATCAGTAATAAACGATTCATCCTTAAGAGATTCCATTGGTGGAAGTATATTTTGAGGTTCTTTTTCATTTTTCTTTGCCATATAATGAGCTTCTTCATCTTCCCAGTTTTTATTCTGAATTTTTATATGTGCTAATTTTTTATCTAGAGAAGCCGAGAGAGATGCTATATCTCCACCTTCTTTATCAAGAATATCAGTTCTTTTACCTCTATTAATCCCTAAATTTTTAAGAGCATCTGCCAATCTTTTAGAGGAGTTATTAATTCTATCCTCAATTTCTTGATTAAAACCCTTCTTGAGTCTTTCCGCCATACATCTATTATTGATAATTTCTTCAAAAAGAACCTGGCGAATAAGACTTTCATCACTAGAAAGATTAAAAGCAAAATCATCAATATAAGATTTTCTCCTCTTTCTCCAATATTCTATCTCATCAGTAGATAATTGTGGGAAAATAGGATCATCGCCATCTTCAAATTCTATAATCTGTTTTGTTCTGGATGGAGGTTTTTTAAAAAATTTTGCCTGTATTCTATCCTCAATTGTTTTCGGAGCATGACCCCATCCTTTTTCACATTCATCTAATTTTTTATTAATTAAGTCAAAATCATATCCATCACCTAACTTCTCTGAAAGTAAATGATGCCACTTTTCACGTTCCTCTGGGAGGAGTTTATTCATATATATAATACGTTAAACTAATAGTTTTCAATAAGATAGTGGCAATATATGTGTTAACTTGCTGTCTTTTACAATAAAAAACTTGTCAGTAAATGAAACTTCTAAACTATTTTCCATTTTTTTAATAGCATTAAATAACCCATCAATTATTATTTTAAATTCAAAATCTATAGCCTCAGTTGGCACCGTAACCGACAAACGGGTTTCGATTGATTTTTCACTATATGCAAGTTTTATAATCATTTTATCTTTTACAATTCTACAACTAGTTATTGGTAACTGTTTACCAGATATAGACTTAACCTTTTTTAAGGAATTAAGAAATAAATTATTCTCGACTAATATGCTCTTATTTGGGTAGCTATTAAAGATTTCGCTTACTTTATCAATTGGGTAATCACCATTTAAATAAGAGCATACGCAAACTACGTGGTCTAAATCTCCAATATTAAAAGACATTGCAATATTTTTTTCTGTTGGATAAAAAGAAACGGAACATTCTTCATTAAGTTTTTGAGAAACACTAAACAAAAATAAAGGAATTGGTTTGTCAATATTAATTTGCTTCCCAATATTAAATTTAGACATAATAGAATGATCAACACAATATGCGCTACCCTCGTGGAAATAAATAGAATCCAGGCATGAAGGGTTTCTTTTTAATGGAGCAACAACTAAAGATGAATAAAGTTCTTTAACGATAGAATTTGGCAACGAAAAAGCAGCCAAATCTGACGTAATATTATCTATTTTTGATAACATTGGGAATGTTAAGTTAAAACTTTGTATGATATATTTATATTCTTCTCCTATAATTTCCATTTTTCCGTCAATTATTTTGATATCAATTTCATCATCTAATGTTTTTGAAATCTTTACCATATCTTCAAACAATACCGGAATAATAGAGTCATTACAGGTAATTTCCGCGCTATCACAATTGATAATTATTTCTGAAAATCTATTACGCTTGACTAAAAATAATTTACCATCTTCAATCTTAAAAAATAAAATATCACATTCAGGACTTGAATCCTGTTCTACTGATGCAAGTACATTAATTGCATTAGTTAAAAATCCTTTTGAAAGTTTAATTAAACCGATGCTCTCCGAGCTTAAGTTTTGCTTTTTTGACATCCTCTTTCTCCTCCCAATATTTTAATGCATTTATCCACCTAAAGTCTTTTCTATTCTCTAGTCTTTTTAATACCTTAACAATACTCAATGTATAATTATGGATTTTCATATGACATTTAAAACATAAGGTAATCAAATTAGACTCTGTATTATCCAACCCTCTACTTCTGTAAACTATATGGTGGACATTAAGATTGTACCCAGTCCCACAAAATTGACACATATTTTTATCCAACTCTCTTATTTTATCTAAATCCATATCTATATACACGCATAAAAAGTTCAATAAGAGGTTCTAAATATATATAATTTTTTGAACTTGCATATTTGTCTATTGCGGCCAAAATAATAGTAATTAGGCTTATCGTCTTATCGTAATTATCTATAATAAATTTTTCTATTGCGTTATCACTCCAATTCTCCCCCCTTTGATAACCTAGCGGTCTCATGTGCGAATGAATCACAATTGGGACAATAATATTCAAATTTTTTACTGAAACAAATTCTTCGAAATTTAAACATATATCTTTAGCGTAACTAGCCCCAATACTGGCATGTAATGACACATCATCAACTTTACCAATATCGTGAAGCAACGCCCCAAAATATAATATCTTCCTAACTTCTTCTGAATCTATATTAAAAATACTTCTTTTTAAATCCGCCAAATTAAATAATAAAAGTATCTCATCTACATGGGTATAACATAAAAGAGAATGCTCCCATAAATTTTTACCAAATTTCTTATCTTGACTTAATAAATGAATATCTTGGAATTCTGGAATATATTTCTCTAAAAATCCACTTAAATAAATATTGTTTAAGCAATTAAAACTTACTGGATGGCAAATCATTTTTGTTAAAATAAATTGCCCAAACAAACGTGAATACTTTGATCCATTATAAATTTCATCCAAAAATTTTTCACATTCTTTAAAAGCCAGAGAATCTGAATCTCTCGCTTCGAACATTTCTATATATTCATTAATATTAAATATTTTCATATAGATTTTAATTGGATTAATTCTTGTTTATTATATGCCAAGATTGTATTTCCAATAAATAAACTTTTATCAATTGTATTAAGAATAGCCTTAAGTTTTTCTTTTAAAAAGACAACTCGCAACTTTAAATATATTAATTCTTGTATTGTTACTGATTTGAACTCCTTTCCACAAATTACTACTGAAGAAATTTTTCGTTGTCTAGCTCTATCTTCTTTTTCTTTTTGTGTATGCTTCCCCGAATATACACTAGTTGATTTTTTCGTTTCATTCGCAACCAATTCATTGATAACTTCTGAAAATAAAGATTCAATGTACCCAACATCTGCTCCTAGATTAGAAATATACGAATAAGATGAAGTGAGTTCTGAAAGTAAATCTTTAAGTTCCCCGCCAAAACTATTATTTTCAATATGCATTGGGATATTAATTAAACTTAAAAATTTGACTATAGATTCGTCAGATTGAATTGCGTCCAATATGTTTTTCATTATACCCGCGCTGTAGAATTTTTAATTTTTGTCAAAATATACATAACAGACCCTACTGGAATACCGGTGATATTGGAAATTTCTTTTACAGAAACATTTGATATGGTTTTTAACTCATAAACTAATCTATATTTCCCGTATAGAGAATTATATTTTTTAGAAATTTCTTCCGTTGCGTGCTGATAAAGCCCATCACATTGCAACAAAAACATAAACTTATCATCAAGAACTTGTTTTCTTTTAAAATCAATTGCGGCATTAAACGCTATACGCTTTGCCCAATTAACAAATGGACGGCTAGAATCATATAAGTTAATATTTTTAAATATAGTTATAAAAACATTTTGGGTTATATCTTCTGCATCATCTTTATTGCAAAGAACCCTATAAACACATTGATAAACTTTAGAATAGTTATCTGAAAATAATTTATCTATATCAATCATAATTTTCTATAAACACTATTTGTAGAATAGTCCCAAATTATATGATCATTTTTACCAATCAAAACCGTTTGTATGTCTGTAAGCGGGAATTTTACAATTTCAAGTTTTTTATTTCCGCCAATAACAATTAATTTTGGTTTTATCTTGAAAATTAACTCGTAAAATGATGGGGAAAATGTGGTTATATTATCTTTGTTTAAACTGTTAACGCACAATATATCACACCATGTCTCTTTTTCTGTCATCTTTTTAAGATAATCGTCGTTAAAGTTATAAATATCAGAAACCTCTCCATAAAATCCAGATATCCCTATAATTTTTTTTAGTGATTTCCCAACAAATGTTGTATAAAACATCCTATCAAAAAGGGATAAATACTTCATGGAGTTGCTGGTTTTTTTTAAATAAATTTTATCATCACTACCATAACAATGAAGAACATTAGAGTGTAATTCTTTTTGATTTGTTAAATATAATAAAATTTCACTTCTTTGTTTAAGGTTCTTCTTATTTATATTTCTTCCTTTTAATAAAAATTTATTAAAAAGATTACCAATAACTATTGTTAGTTCTGTCCCAAGTTCTCTGGATTCTCTATTTATTTTTAATAATGGTAAGCCTGTCATTATGGAAATTGAATTTTGCATATAAACCTCTAATTATTAATGTAACACTTCCTGAATTACTTTATCAATTTGCTCAATTTCTCGCTCAATGGGAAAGTATTGTTTTACCCATTCTCTATGTAATTCCATTGTTTCTTCCCTGTTGCCACCAAAAATATTATTATTTTCATTCATATATACTTTTTGTGCAACCATCTGAGGCGTTGTAAATAACGAATGAGATGGGTAAATATTTTCTGCCCCACGCCATGATCTTACCAACGGGAAAACTCCACAAGCCATTCCCTCTAGAATGCTAAGGTGACATGATTCAAAAATAGAAGATGATAAAATATAGTCACAAGAATTTAACCATTCATTCATATCAGTTTGCCATGATTCAAATTTTAATGGGAATCTTACTTTAGACATTGAATTAATAAATTCCAAATGATATCTTAAATCCTGATGTTGTCCCGCCCATACAAAATTTAAATTTGGGCAAGAGTTATATATAGCATCAAAACAGCACATTGCAAATGAAGGATCTTTTTTATAATTTATATATCCTGCTATTCCAACCCTATTAGTCTTTTTGCGATCTGATTTAATTATAAATTTATTGGCATCAATCCCGTGGTAGATTACTTTTATTTTTTTAGATGAAATCGACTGTCTATACCTTAGCATATTGTCAAGACTATGATTTACTAGAATCAATTTATCAATATTATCCCAATTTACATAATCAGTATAACCTTCAAAAAACTCATAACTATGAAGTCTTGTAATAATCTTCCCAGTTTTTAAGCCCCTACTCATCTCTATCAATGTTGGATCAGCCCAATCTATAAATGTTATGTCGCTATCTCTAATTTGTTCAAGTAAATCCATATACTTTTCATTATTTTTAAGATCTACCCCAAAAGCAGTACGGACGTTATATTTTTGTGAAAAAATATCTATAAATGGGCGAATAAATACTGGGTCTGATGCTATAAACAACACACTATACATTAAATTCCTTCCTCATATATTCCGCAATTCTTTGAGAAGATTTTCCGTCCCAAAATCTAATATTAGATATTGGCTTGTCAATAAATTCATTATATTCATAATTGTCATAATTAATTTTAGATAAGTCATTGCAAATAAAATTACTCCCGCATTCTACTGTCGATGGTCGTTCAGTAGCTTCCATAACAGTTATACATTTAACTTTTAACGATGCACACTCTTCCTGAACGCCCCCACTATCTGTTATAACTAAATCTGAGAAAATTATAGAGTTTATAAAATCTTTATAATTCATTGGTTTTAAAATTTTAATAAGTGGGAATATATTATTTAATCTTATTCCAAGTTTATTATTCCAATTATTCATAGTTCTAGGGTGAATTGGGAATAAAACTTTTCTTGTGTCAGCAATTCTTGAAACATTATTTAAAATACTAAATAACTTACCATTATCGTCAACATTTTCTGGCCGATGCAAAGTAAGTAATAAAAATGCCTTTGTTTCTTTTCTAACAAAGTCTACATTATCACAATAATTCATTAAAGAATCTATCATTGTATTCCCAATTAATATTCCAGAAAGACTCTCATTTCTTAGATTTTTTATACCAGATTCTTCAGTACAAAACCTATATCTGCTTAATGCATCTACAACTATTCTATTATATTCTTCACGTTGTCCTTTAATAAAACTTCTCAATCCAGCTTCAACATGAGCAACTGGGATATTGCATTTATAAGATGCTTTTGCTGCATATAAAGTGGTATTACAGTCCCCAAATACAACAGAAAAAATTGGGAAAGAATTTTTATAAAAACTAACTTCATGTAATAATTTAAATAAAAAATCTTGAAATAATTCTTCATTAAATTCTTTGATCCCTAAATTATAGTCTATTTCTATCCCCAAAGATTCTCTAAATTTTTCTCCTAATTCTTTATGCATAGAGTGCTGCCCAGAATCAATCACTATGCAAGTAAAATATTTATTTAATTCTTCAATCAAAGGCGCGGCCTTTGTATAATTAGGCCGAGTACCTACGAACAATAATATGGCTGGTTTATTCATAGCTTTCACCTTTCATAATTCTATTGCGATGATTCTTGCTATCAATCCTTAATCCGCAAACATCACAATTGATCTCTTTCCTAATAGTGTCTTCAGCAGAAAAAACTCCATGGCCGTTACAGTCAGTTTTAGGGCATTTTATAACCACCGCTACAACAATTCTAGGCTCTTTTAATATAAATAAAAATGGATCAAGAGATGTTTTTATATCTCTTAAAATATCTAGTTCATATCCCTGGATTATTTCTAGAGAATCTTTAAATTCGTATCTCATTTATCACCTTTTATGAAATCTTTATTAATGCCCTATTCAATTTATATTCTTTAATCATCCAATTTAAAGTTAAAGGAATACCTTTCAACAAGAATATAGAGGGATCATGATTTAAAATTGTTTTAGCTTTCTCAATACCAGGTCGTTTACAAACTGTATTATGTCCATCTTTTTCTAACATTGTTACAACAGATCGACAATATGGAATATTAGTTTTAATAATGCTATACATGTTTTCAATTGAACAATATTCTTCCCCCCCTATATTAATAACATTTTTATTTAAAAGTTCCCAATTTATTTCTGGTATTCTACAAAGTGTAATAATAAGATCATCTATGTGCATAAATACGCGATAATAATCTCTATAAATTGTTATAGGTAAATTATAAAGCATTCTATAACAAAATAAACAAACTACACTGCGATAGTTAGTATAAAATTCTCCTTTGCCATAGGCGTTAAATAAGCGAACCCTAAAAATATTTAATCTTGGGTTTTCTTTTTGCGCGTTAATAATTTGTTTTTCGTTAACCCATTTAGTAATGGCGTAATCATTATGTTGAATTACAGAATATTTAAGCATATCATCTTCATGAAGTATTCCATCAGGAGTTGTAAGCTCGCCATAAACCTCGCTGGAACTAAAAAAAATAACCTTTGATTTAACATCATGTGTTTGAATAATGCTAAGTAAATTCTTTATACCAATAACATTAGTTTCCCACAAACGCTCATAAAAATCTTCGCCATTCATGCGCCCAAATTCAGCAGCCAGAACATATATATAATCATAATTATGAAGAAGCAAAATATTTTCTAGTTCTCTATATTTAGAGATATCGCATCTTGTAAATCCTTCAATATTGGCATATTGTGTGACCAATAAATCATGATTATGTTTTAAATCTGATGTAAATACAGTATGCCCTTTAGCTTTTAAACTTTCGACTAATGGTTTACCAATTGTTCCTTCACTCCCTATAACCAATATTACCATAATTCTCCTATAATGGGAAAAGCAACATTACAAAATCACATAATGCATAAAATTTTAACCCTTTACGATTTATTATATTTTGCATCGTTCTTTCCCATTGACAACATGTTTCATAACCATTCGATGATGCTTTTGGGGCTAAATAATCTTCATTATATGAAATATTTTTTAACGGGAAAATAGCTAATGATGTTGTAACTTGATTATTATAATCCTCTACCCCCTCTATTCCTCTAATCTTATGTGGATACATTGGACATGCCCCCCCACTTGGCTTATGTTTTAAATATGTATCAATAAATTCTCTTCCAATATTATAATCATACCAATATAATGGACGCCCAATTTTTATACTTTCAGATAATTCCCCATAAAACTCAAAACCTTTTTGGTCCCTCAAAAATCTCGATATACCGACATCTGAATATAAACTTAATATATGAGGCTTTGTGCAAACATCAAATGAAAATTTATTTACAATTCCAACTTTGTCAATTAAATCTTTATTAAATGGCTTATAATTATTATGATCTACATATTCTACCCTATCAATAACTCCATTATTGACCCAAAAATTTAATATCTCCATATATTTAAATTCAGTTTTTAACTCATCAATAACTAAAATCTTTTCTGTAAAAAATTTAAACTGCATTAAAGATATGAAAATATTATATGCATTCCAAAGAAAATCCCCATTATAGGTTTTAATAACTAAAGACATTTCCTCATATTTTTTAAACTTAATATTATTATTAGAAGCTAAAAATTCTTCAAACATATTAATTAATATATTTTCATCATATAAATCAAGAATTTCTATTACTTCTAAGGGTAAAACACGCAAAAATCCAGGGAGACTATTTTTTAATTTTATGTCTCTGCATGGCCCCATTACATTTTCAATTTTCTAAAAATATTTGAATTACCATTTTTAATTGACTGGCTAAACATTTCATCTAACTCGTCAATCAGGTTATTTCTCTGAAAATTAGCTTCCACAACTCTATCAGCAGCCTTTAATCTTTCACAATCAGAAAGAAGTTTATCTTTTTGGCAATCTATCGAATGCCATATTTTTAGATTAACAATAATAAGTTGATCAATAATCCCAGCTATAGTTTGCATTATCTCCCCATACAATAATTTAACTGCCCTAACCCCCAAGATTTATCTGCAAGATAATTAGCTATAATTATTAAATCAAATACATCAATAGAACAGTCTCCATTCAAATCTGCTACAATAGAATCCTTTATTTGAGATCCTGAAAAAATATAATCTTGCAATAACCTTAAATCAACTATATCAACCTTAAAATTAGCATCAAGATCACCTAAAAATCTAAAATAAACTCTAGTTGACCTCCATGGATTAAAAACAATAGGAGTTATAGTCTCTATTTCTCCGCAAAGATAAATCAATTCCGAGTAAAAACGAATCGTATCGCCATACCTGGCCCCATCTTTATATGAGGTTGTCCAATCATCCCCAACAACGTGAATTAACATCTTACCATTTTTAAATATTCTAGTATAACCGCAAACAATCTCTCCTACTTTACAGGTTACAAGTAAATTGTCATTAAACCAATCACCTTGTGCCCAATAATTTGCAACAACCGGGGTAATACGATAGTTTGTGTCGCATTGAGAATGCGATATTTGTGTTAACCCCAATGTTAACAAAATTAATAATATAAAAGTTTTCATACGCCCCCTCATACTTTATACGTGTATATCCAAATTTCGTTTGAAATTAATTTCCAGATTCCAAAATTTCTTTATGGTGATGATAGACACAAATTTGCATATCCTTAAATAACGAACATGAATTACAAATTATACCAGGTTGTAACCCAAATTCAACCGACCTCCCCCCCCGTAATTTTGACTCTATCATGGTAGAAACTTGTTCCACCTTTATTTCACTAACTGGTATCATCTCACGTTCTTTAATAACTCCACACCAATAATGCCTAAAATGCCATAAAAACTTATGGTCTGTAATAGGAGGCTTAATAAAACTTATATTATCATTATTCCCAAATAAATGCCTATACCTAGATGGAGGTAATACACATTTATCGGGGATTCCAGCCCAAACTGACTCATTATTTATTTCTTGTGAATTTAGAACTATTATTGGGACGCTAGTCATAGGCCAAATCATGGCCGAAACCGATGTACTTATTGACACTAGTAAATCACAATATTGGGACATATATATTTGTTCTATAGCATTTAATTCACCAATTTCAAAAACATTTGGTAAATTAAATTTAGGATATGGTATATCTTTTGGACCATAAAAAGCAATAAACTTTATATCAGGCATTGATTTACAAAGCTCATAATAATTATCAAAACCCCACCCACTTATTTCATACGGAAGGGACATATGTGGGCGACATGAATCTATAAAAATTGCAACTATAGTCCTTAAATTATTATCTATAAATTTTACAAAATCTTGATTATACTTAATTATGCCAGAATATTTCTCTATTTTTTTAATAGGAATATTTGCCGCTAATCCATTAGCTCTCATTTTTCCCCAAACTTTTGGATTATCTTTAATCCCATAAACCCATGGTTTCCATTTAGCATCAACATCAAAAGATTCTGATAAAACAAAAACATCTTTTGGAATTTTGACGAGATTGTTAATTATCCCATCAATCCCATTTGCCACGCTAAATAACTTTTTTTCGATATCGTTGTTATAAACCATTTTAACTTTTTTGTTTGGATAATAATATTTAAAAACTAAAGCTATAGGATAAGTTAAAAGTCTGTCACCAAAAACCTTTGCTTTATTGTTTATCCATATTTCATTATATTTAGACAGATTAATAATCTTTTTTCTACAACTAACTCGAATATTTTGATCATTCTCATCCCCATATGAAAACTTAAATTCAAATCCAGCATTAGTTAAAGCAAACGCAAGAGTACTTACATCAAATATGTTGTTATGATAGTTGCCCTTATATTCTTGTCCGCCATATAAAAAATTAATTATTTTACGTCTATTATTTATATCCCCACTGCCGGAATATTCTTCATTAAATTGTTTAATAATCCACAATAAATTTGGAGTTTCAAGTAAAAGTTCGCCATCTGGTTTGAGAATCCTCCACCAGTTGTATAGAACATATGGGACTTCATGATGTGGAAAATGTTCAATAACATGATGGGCTATTACAGTAGAGCAAGATTCATCTTCGATTGATTTAAGTGTAGAAATATCTTCAACTATATCAGTAGTATTAAGTTTTCTAAAATCTACCGATAAAAACCCCTCTATTTCTCTATTTCCCGCGCCTAAATTTAATTTCATTGTTCTCCTACGGTTTATAGCAAATAAATACTATCTCTGGACAATAACTAAATTGTTCATAGCAATCAAAATTAACAAATTTATTAAAAATATTAAACAATTTATCTTTATAAATGCCTTGCTTATGGTAATCATAAGCGTGTGTATGGTTGGCATATAAATAACAATCTAACCAGTTTATATCTAGTTGTTTATTATATTCAGAAATAGCACCTTCAAAAGAGGGACAAACTGAATAAAATTTCCCACCGCTTTGTAAAATTCTAAAAGATTCATTTGCAAATTGTTTAAGTTCATTTTTATCTAGATGCTCAATTAAATGTGAGCAATAAATCTCTTCTACTGAATTATCTCCTAATCCAGTTTGTAAACATGAAGCCAATATATCTGGTTCCTTGTCTGGGCAAATATCTAAGTTTAGATATCCATCCATCCTTATAACCCCAGACCCAATATTTAATTTCATATTAACTCCTTTAATATTTTTTGCTGCAAATTATAGCAATTTTCCATTTCTTCTTTAATGTCCTTTCTATCAATTTTCTTGCTAAACCAAATATCTTTTGTTTCAAATAAAACCGAGGTCTCTTTAAATAGGGGAGTCATCCAATCTATAGTGGAATTTTTTTTATAGTATTTTAACTTATTTAAAAGATTTTCATAATTAACTGAACTATAATGCAATAGCGGTAAACCTGTAATTAAAGTATTTTCATCGCAGATAGATTTAGGCCACAAAATATTATGGAATCCAGGCCTAGAAATAATCTTGTCACGATCATCGTGCATCCACATCCTGGGTGGGGATAGACGACTTAACTGATCAGCCTTGCTATAGCCCTCCGAAAACCATAAATTAACCCATTTAAATTTTAATGCTTTTAAAATATGTTTTTTTAAATAACTTATTAATATTTCAAGATAATTTCTGGTAAAATAATATGGTAAAAGTTCATCAAAATCAAATGAAATAATAAAATCTGGGGCCATCTGCCTAACTGACTTATAAAGTTTAATTTTATTGCCAACCTCGTTCCCACTTTGCCACGAGTTTTTACGATTTTTTATAATTTGATCATCTTTGCGAAGATTGAAATAAATTCTATCAAATGTATTATCAGTGGAACAATCATCTAAGAAAATAATCCTATCGCATAATCCTTTATAAAAGTCTACAACCTTTTCAAAAAAAACTGGAGAAATTTTATCACACCTAGTTGACTCATTATAAATCTGGCACATACCTATAACATTAGGCATTTAAAATTCCGATTAGTTTATGAATATTTTTTTTAATAGACCATTGATCCCTGGCAAAATCATAAGAAGCTTTCATACGATCATATAGTTTATCTTTTTCGTTATAAAGTTTTACTATCACATTGTATAAATCATCTTCTGACTGCACAATCTCCCAAGGGGGGAATTCTCCAATATCTTTAGTAATTAAATCAATTGCATACTGATTTAATCTAACAATATTTACTAACCCTAAAGTCATATTTTCTACTGAAGAAAGACAATAGTATCCGTCAGATTGCATTTGGTCAAATGCCACAAAAGATTGTTTTTTAGAAATCAATGAATCAGCCTGACCACAATTTTCTATAAGAACTATCTTGACTCTGTCTTCGCCTAAAACTTCATTAGCCCTATTAACAGCAGCAATTAATTCATCAGTATTTTTAATCCTGCGATCCGTTGGGGAATGGGAAATAAATAAGGTGTCAAAATTAAACTTATTTTTGGATACAAAATCAAATAAACTATTTCTATATCTAGGATGTGTATCTGTTAAAAGAATTGGGATATAATGGCACTCCATTTTGGGAGAAACATTTCTATAAATATCTGGCTGGGGAGTAATCACTGGCCACCCGCGCATTTTGCAAAGTTTAATAAAAAATGGATAATTTCTACGCAATGAAGTAGACCCAGGAAAATATGCAAAAACTTTCTTTTTCATTTGGTCCAAAATTGCAGGAAAAGGAACATCATTTATTTTGAAATCAGCATCATCATCTTTTCTATCTGCATTGCCAGCCCCAGGGACAACCCCCATTGAGACAATTACAGTGTCAGCCCATTCAACAAGCCTCATAAATTCGTGATGCCAATATTCACTTGGCCTCATATTAAATGCGCCCCACAATTCTCTATTAAAAACAATATCCGAATCAAAACCCCTTGACTCATTAAAAGTCACAAGCCTATATTCATGTTCCGTATATTCATTGATAGCTTGCCCCAACATTGAGGCCATTCCACCGGTATCTATCTGACCAAAGTGAAGAATTTTCATTCATTTCCTTTAACTATAAATTTTTGAAACATATCTGTTAATTCCCATGTCTTCTGTTTAATAAAATCTTCCTGTGAGTATAGAAACTGAGTTCGCCCTTTATGCTCTCTTCTACTCATTAATGATTGCGGAACTATTGCTATATTTTTTATATTGCTATTATGAGCCATCCTTAACCATTGACTAAAATCCTGAATAAACTTATACTGTTCATTAAACGGCCCAACCTCATCAAATAAAATTTTCTCAAAAATAAAACAACACCCGTTATATTGGCAAGATCTTCTGTGCAGGCATTTAATTAAAGAATCTTTAAATTCTTTAATATCAACTAATCTAGGTTGTTGGGCAATTGTAATATTTTCTGGAATAGGCGGTTTATACTGTGCTATTCCCTTTAGATTGTCATCCTTGTCATAAATAATTTCTGTATATCCTGAATAAGATATCTTACAATTCAAATTATTCAAAGCAAAAATATGTGTTTCTAAAAATTCAGGATAAAAGAAATCGTCCGAACTCAACCATGAAAAATATTTAAATTTTGGATTCGAAAATCTAATGCCATCATTTAACGCACAAGCCGTCCCACCATTTTCCCCTCTAACGTGAACCTTAAAATTAATATTCCCCTTATCAAAAATAAATCCTGAAACATCTGGGGGAATATCTCCATCTTCTACAATAACAATCTCAATCGGAATTTTGCCTATACATGTTTGATTTAAAATAGACTTTACCGCACAGTGCAGATATTCTTTTTTTTGTTTATAAGTGGGAATTATTATTGAAACACCGTTCATAATTATCCTAGTGTTTGAGTTGCCTAGTTATATCCACTACCGCATTTTGGGCAGTTGAATCGCAAAAAGATTGAATGGTATTATTTTCTATAGCGTCCATAACGGCTTCAGTTTCTAAAATTTGTTGGCAATAAAGAGCTTTTCGACTATTCTTTATTTTTCCGTTCTTATAGTAAAATCTCAAACCAATTTCTTCTCCATTTGCATGAATACTAACAGTGTCTAAAGTGATATATCCATTAGCTTCATACGTTCTATTTTGAGCAGACCAATATTTTGCAAGTTGCAAACAGATTTCGTCGCAAACGCTAATTTTTTCAAGACTCCACTTTGTAAAATCCTGATCATCCTCAAGTTTCTTAATAGTAATTGTCACCTTCATTTTTTCTCCTATTTAAAAATTTCTGAATTCAATGCTGTATTTCTAGCTATCTTATAACCTAATTCATAACCATGTCTAATTTTATCTGGATAAAAATCCAGTGTTCGCATAAATTCTTTATCTGGTTCTATTATCAATAAATTTAATTTCTTATAATTTTGAAATTGTAAATTTAGATTGCGGATAGAATCTCTTAATAATTTATTCCCATAAAACCCTTGTAGTGAAAGTTCTTCTGATAAAACCAGATAGTCCCCAATAAAATCATTTATAAATTCCGCTTTGTCAATATCGTTATTATAAATTTCATTTACCAAAGTGTCTACTACAGAAAGTAAAAGATCAATATCACTCGGAGCTTTCTGTAACTCTGGCAACTCTTGTGGAGAGCATTTTATAACAATAATTAAATCACATCCAGCCTTAATAGCTGGTTTAATTGGAGTAATTTCTCTAATACCACCATCAAGATAATAATTCCCATTTATTTCTACTGGAGGAAAAATACCTGGGATTGAACAGGACCCAATCAGATATTTTCTAAAACTATCTTCGGTTAAACTTTGATCTTTAGAAGAAATATATCTTAACTTTCTAGTCCTTGTATTTACAACTGCACACTGATATTCCCTTCCAGATTTACGGATCTTATCGAGGCTAACTTTTTGGTTGAGAATATTAAATAAAGGGGATAAACTAGCATAAGAATCTGCGCCTAGAGCAAAACCCAAAATACCAAAAAATCTTTTTTTAAATACATTTTTTGGAGATTTTATATTAAACCAAACATTTTTCAAAACATCAATTTCTCCATCAGCAACCTTTACTCCGTTCAAAGAACCTATCGAAGTCCCAGATATAAACTTAAACGGGTTATAGCCAAAAAATTCATCTACAAAAAAATCTATAGCCCCAAGACTAAAACACCCCTTAGCCCCACCACCTGAGAGAACAATCCCTATTTTTTGAAAGTTTTTAAACATTTTACCTATCGCCACGCAGTTTCCAAACCAAGATAAAGAGTTGTTGTATAGGTCTTAGTTACCTGATCCACTGTGACAACATCAACACCTAAAAATGGGGTAAATCTATCATTCATTGCATAATAAACCCCAAACCCATTTACTTGTCCAAAATTATTGGCCCCACCTTCTAAACTTTGAGTTAACAAACTAAACTTAGCAAACGCCCCTAATCTTCGATAAACTCTCTCATGATACAGCCCAAATAACCCATAACTTTGCAAATCTGATTCAGATAGAGAAGTTGGTGAAAATCCTATGGCACTATAAGTCCCCCCTATAGAAAAATTACTAGACGTGTGATAGATAAAAAGAACAGACTTGGAAAATCCAGGCTTAAATTCCTCACTCCCAGGGGAAGTAGGGAAAGAGGCCCCAAAAGCCGTAGCTACCGCAATCCTTGCATAATTTGCATTAGTTGAATCCCCATATCCAACGTTAGTTAAGACCAGAGACGCAAAAACAAAAACTGCCAAACAAATTAGTAACTTCTTAATAGACATACATTTACTCCGTTTCTATGAAAAATAACTAACAATTTTCACTCCCCTCTCGTATAGTATACGGAGAACTTAATGATTTTCGTTGAACTATTTTTTCAGGAAGGATAAAAAATGAGATTTGGCCATGTGAAACGGGGATGGAGAACGATTGACAACAAGCGTATATACTTTGACTCAAAAGCGGAGGCAAATTATTACAGAATATTACTTTTTCTAAAGTCCCATAATTCAATACTCGACTTCCAATTTCATCCACCATCGTTCATATTCTCCGAAATTAAATTTGGGACTAAAAAATATGAATTAGATTTTATGGTTAAAGAAATCAACGGGGCAGTAAAATACATAGAAATTAAAGGCACAGATGATTTAAGCAAAATGGACCCCAAAAGCAAAACTAAAATCAATAGATTTAGAAAATATTTCCCAGCCCATAAATTGGATGTTATCAGCGTAAAAAGAGTTCAACAAATGTGCTCCCAGATGAAAGGTTTAATTAAAGATCTGGAGTAATTTTATCTTTTAAATCTTCCTCGCCAACTTCTCTCAATACAACACTAAAATGATCATCTAAATCTTCTGAACGGCTTGTTTTCGTAAGACAAATTAAATTAACAAAAACCACATCGCCAACATCATAACTATCAAATCCAATTTCAAAAGAATATTTTCTTTTACATTTTTGGCACTGAAATATTTTTAACCCTTCTTTCGTCTCTTCTGAGATTTTAACAATTTCATCTATATCGCAACCATTATCACAATTCATTTTCATACGATTAATTAACATCCCCATTTACCCTTACGAAACAATCTCCAAATAATTGAATAGACACCAAGATCAAGAATATTCTGATCTAAATCTTCATGCTTAGGTTCTTTACCAACTTTCAACTGCCCAGTCATGATATTAAACCCAACTAGATTCATCAAACGTGCAACCTTATCCCAAGTCCTTGTAGCTAAACCAACCTCCCCGGTCCCTAAAATATTGAACGGACTATAATCTTGATTTTTAGATAAATGTAAACGGAACATTTCATTTATCGTAATTAAAAATTCTTTAACTTGATTAGGACATTTTTCCCAAACTGTATCTTTATTTTGGAAATGTTTAATAATGTCTGTAAAAGATTCTTCTATAAATTTTTCGTCAGGAACAATCAGATTAAATTCAACCATCCCTGTCGGACTAAAATATTTTTCATAATTATTAGAATAGAAAATAGGAATTCCTAATTTTTTTGCCCATTCATTTTCAATTCCTGCCCCTTTAGATTTTTCCCAATTAGGTAACATAAACATTGCATGACAAGAAAGAATAATAGAATAATCTTCTTCTATAAAATTCTGCCAGGTTAATTCATCAGGAATAAATTCTGAATCTCCGCCGTTTGAATGGGGGCAAACAACAGCAAAACCTTTCAAGCGAAGAGCGTGAGCATATTTCTGAGCTATTTTTATATTCTGATCAACAGTAACATTTTCAAACGGAGTATATGGCCCTGAAACATAAACAACTGGTCTAATTTTTTTTATCTCCATAGTTTCCTTTTTCTAATTCTTTCCAAGTCGGTTTTCCAAATAAAGCCGTTGATTATAGGCTCAACGGCAAAAGCCCCCTTAGCCGCCCTTGCCAGACAATTACCTAACCTCGAAATCAATCCCCCCACGATGAAACAAAAGATGACTAGTATCAACCTCCAACGGGGTCAAACGATGATAAGACGGATAACGAATTACAACACGGTCAAGACCACCGCGCTCAACAGTTGCCCAACGTCCATAATTTCTAAGTGCTGGGGAAAAGCTAATAAACATAGCCTTATCTCCCTTACGTGGGATTAAGTTCTTCTTGTTTTGATTCTTCATTTCTGCTCCTGTTAAAGGGTTCATGTTCCTGCCTACACACACTATACGCTAGACTTCGGAAAAATGTTTGAACTATTTTTATTTCTTTCGATACCTGGTATCTTTGGATACCGGGTATCTTTCGATACGTGAATCTGCCAAACACTAAATTTTGGGGCTAACTTGTTGAATGCCAATAGATAAGCCTAAAAAGCCAAACACGTACCATTGGACTATATGAATATATTATTTAAATACTAGTTAATATATAAAAAAGAACTAGGTATAAGAACATATTCTAGTTTTATATATTAATAAGCTCGCTCCGCTCGCTTAGAGACGTGAAAAACAAAAGCATCAGGTTATAAAGTCCCCCACCACATACACTTAGGAGCGAGCAGCTAGGGTGATAAGAGAAAATTAGCCTAATCTAACAAACTAATCCTGCCTAACGGCTTGAAAAGAAATCTTACAGGAGTGTTAAAGTAACACTTTAACAAAAGATAGTTAACCCTATAAACATGAACATGTTATAACATAAAGCATTTAAAGCAACACTTTAACTAACATACTTAACTCAATGAATTATAACAGGTTAATAAAAAAAATAGCTAATACTGCCCCGAAAGTATCTTTCGATACCTGGTATCTTTGGATACAAGATACCAAAAGATATCCAACTTTTTACCAACACTTCCCGGCCTCTTGCGTAAAACGGTAAAGGGGGTTTGATGCAAACAGAAAAGACAGTTGACGAGATTTTTAGAGAATTATCTATTACAACATCAACCTGTAAAATTAATTTTGAAGGGAGAAATTATGTAAAAGTTTACTGGGCAATACTCCAAACAATTGAATCAACAAATATTTCCTTTGATTTGCAAATTGGATTTGCTAAGAGTATAGACCACAACGTAATATGGGTTTTAAGGGAAAATTTAAATACAGCTATTGGGTTTACTTCTTACGAAGATGTTGTTAAATTTTTGGAAGAAAAGGAATATTTTTCCTTTGAACTTAAAGACGAAATTGAAAATTTAGCAGAGCGCGTTTCCAATGCAATCTAGTTGTTTTACGTATATCTCTAGGGGAAACCTTGGAGGGTTTATGACTGGAACGACTAAAAGTTTATCAGCTTTTATAGCGTCTTTAATTATTTTGTTTTCAATGGCCAAATACTGTCCAGAGTCAAAAACAACTGATGCGGCAATGTCAGTAATCGCAACAATTGTGCCAGCTTATTTAATTTATAGATCTGGACAAGATAAATCAAAAAATGGGACAAATTGAAATGGGGTTTAATTATGGTAAAATCTGAGCAAATTTTATTTAACGATCTTTTTAATTGTCTTAGATTATTTGCAGATGAAAATAAAATTACTAATTTTGAATCTACCGATGAAGCCGTAAGTTGTCAGGTATTAAGAAATATTATAGACAATCACCCTGATCTCTTAAAAAATAATCCATTTTATGAGTTAAGTTTGTTAATTTCTCGCTCCCCAGATTTAACATTGAAAGAACTTTCTAAATTTACTAATATTTCAATTGGCCAGTTACTTTTTATTAAACATGGGATTCTAGACCCGGACGGTCAGGAAAAGATTTTAATCAATAAATTTTTTAACAAAGATATTTTTGAAATTGAAGATAACTTTCAATTGGATTTATCACTATGATAAAAGATTCTAATGATATAGAATTTTCGTTTAATTATTCGAATGAATTTAATCATGGATGCGGGGAAATATTTTATCGTTCAGAAAATTGCCCTCTTTGTAATATTAATTTGACACCAGAAAATAGATACAAAAAAAAATATCTTTGTAATTGGCCTAAAATTGAAAATGATACCCCAGATTATTTTGATGTTGAAAAAGGAGAAATATGTTTGATAAAAAAACGCAAAAATTAGTGGAAGAATTTGTAAATAAAATCTCCAAAACTTATTTATTAGATAAAGAATTTGTTGCTGATGAAGTTTATAAAATTTTAGAACAGTGTATTGATAAACGTGCAACACTTAAGCATGAATAAACATTCTCAGAATAGAAAAGGCTCAGAGGCAACGCTTCTAGTTTCTGCCGACATGGTAAGAAAGGGTTTTTATGTAGCATATGTTTTGAACGAGTCATGCCCATATGACTTAATAGTTTCGATAAAAGGCAGATGTTACAGAGTTCAAGTTAAATATAGTAAAAAAGTAAAACGCAAAGAGAGAAAAATTTTACAAGTTAGCGGTATTTGTAATAGCGGAAAGTATAAACAAAATGATTTTGATATTTTTGCGATCTATTGTCCAAATACAAAACAATGTTATTATTTTACAAACAAAGGGAACAGGAGAGCTTATAACTTAAAAGAAACTGAACTGGGATTTCCAGTTGGAGATAATATTGAAATTTAAACTTTTATTTTTATTAATTCTGTTGACAAATATAACATTTGCAATGCCACCATACCCAGATTCAAATTTTTCAGTGTGGACAAGATCTTATTTATCTTCCGAGCAATCTGAAATAGATTTGCCTTCTGAAATTAATTTGAACGGAATAACAAATTTCAACCTCATGGTGGTTTGTGTAAGATTTGAAGATAAATTGAATAATACACCTGCTAAATATTTTGACTCACTTGTTTTTAATGAAAATTTTGGGACAATGAAAAACTGGTATCTTTATGAATCTTATGGTAAATTTAATATTAACTCTGTTGATACTGTTTGGTGGACTCTCGCTCCTAGACTTTATTCTTACTATGTCAATGGGCAAAAAGGACTAGGGGATTACCCCAATAACACACAAAAATTAATAGAAGACTTGGTTGATAGCATAGATCAATTTATAGATTTTAGCAGATATGACAATGATCATGATGGATTTGTTGATGGGTTATTAATTGTTCATACTGGACAAGGCTCTGAATACACTGGGGACCAAAATGATATTTGGTCACACAAATGGGCTGTTAATAATCTAATAAAAGACGGGGTAAAAATACATGATTTTTGCATTGTTCCTGAATACTGGATATCACCAGGAGATATGACAATAGGTGTTTTCTGTCATGAATTTGCGCATGTATTAGGGGTTCCAGATCTTTACGATCTTGATGGAAGTTCCCACGGCATAGGGAATTGGTCGGTAATGGCGTCTGGTTCATGGAATGGGGCACTAGGAAATTCACCCGCTAGTTTTGATTCATGGTCTAGAATTAAACTAGGATTTGCACATGAAGAAAATTTTTATAGAAATTTAAATGTTACGATTAATCCGTCAAATTCAGATTCAACAATTATTCGTTTGTGGGCAAATGGCGGACTGGGAAATTATTATTATCTTCTTGAAAATAGACAGCAAAAAAGCTATGATACTTTTTCTCCAGGGAAAGGACTTTTAATCTGGAAAATTGATGAGACTAAATCAAATAACATGAATGAATGGTATCCTGAATCAATTCTTCCCCCACATCAAAATGTTGGGAATTATCATGTGGCATTAGTACAGGCAGATGGATCGTATGATATTGAAAGACGGAGAAATAGAGGAGACTCATATGACACATACCCTAATTTTTTTCAGGGATATTTAAAATTTGATAAGATATCTAATCCTAGTTCAGATTGGTATGATGGGAGTGGCACCTTTATTTCTGTTGAAAATATTTTAAATTTAGATTCAAATATATCTTGTGATATTTCAGTTGAGCCTAATACTTCAGTTACTAATGAAGATAGCGAAATAATTTATTCGGGTAGAGTATTTTTATACAGGAATAGTAACCACTATACTATTTATTCAACAAGTATAAATTCAAAAATATCTTGTGAAATATTTAATATACTAGGACAAAAAATAGCTAACTTGGAGTCTGATAAAAATTTTGTAGAATGGTTCCCATCCTCATTTCTATCTAGGGGGATATATTTTATAACTTCCACCAACCGATATGGCGTTAAATCTTATACAAAAACATTTAAAATTTCCCTATAACAAGAGGTATAAAAATGGATTTTACTTATCTTTCTCAACCCCCTAAAAAATGGACATTTGAACAGCCCAAATTAAAATTATGGGTAGAAAAATGGTCTACTGGAAAAGTTTTAAATTTATTTGCTGGAATGACTAGACTTAATCTAGATGAATTTAGAGTTGATTGCAATAAAGAAATGGATGCTGACTGGTATGGTGATGCTTATGAATTTGTTACAACTACAGATAAAAAATTTAATACAATTATACTAGATCCTCCGTATTCGATCCGCAAATCTAGGGAAAAATATAATGGTAACTATATAGGTAGTTTTACTAAAATTAAAAATAAATTATATGGAATTCTTCGCGCAAATGGTAGAATTATAACATTAGGTTATGATTCAGTTGGGATGTCTAAATCTAGAGGTTTTGAAAAAATAGCTATATGTTTGGTCTGTCATAACGGGGATCATAATGATACAATATGTTTAGCGGAAAAGTCTCTTCCTGCCGAAGAAATATCCCTCGGCCAAGAATAGATTTATTTTTACACCAACAAAGAAGCGGTTGAGACGTATTGGAAGATGAGGGATAATATGTGGCAAACCTGTGACAAATGTGATAATGAAATTTATTTTGAATGGACTGTTGATGTCTGGATATGGGATTTATTGCCTAAAGAAGATCGGAAGCGCAAATTTTGTATTGACTGTTTCTTGGGTAAATTAAATAAACCTGAATTTGGGCATTTAACGAACAAAATTAACATTAATGATTTTCACTTTTTATCAATTGTTACCCCAAATTTTTCTTCAATTCTTTGGGATAAAGATTACGATCAATGTTAAACTAAGGTAAAGAGGTAAAAATGTTGGACTATTGGGATTTAGATGAGTGGGAACGTTCAGAATTGACTGAAGAGGAAATTAATAAATGTTTAGATTTTGAGCTAATGAGAAAAGGTGTCATTAGATTCCCTCACCCAGGAATTGAGCCTCAACCTCCAGTTTTGGAAAAAAATGAAATATGGTATAAGTGTTGCGATGTTTATTTTAAATCTAGCGAAGATGCTGCTAAAATAGCGAACCCCTTTAAAAAGGAACATGATTATAAAATTGGATATGATATATTCTGGATTAGTAGTAGAAGCGACTTGGAAATTGTTGTTGAAAAGTTTCCCTCATATGAGACTATTCAAAAACATCGTATTGGCTTAATTAAATATAAGGAAGAAAAAGCCCTCTGGGATAAAAAAAATTCAGATTATTATAATAATAATAAGGAAATTACTACCGCCTGTGCTTCAATTTTAGAGGACTGGGAAAGTTTAAATAACACAGTCCAAGCATATGGAAATATTATTGAAACTTACAATAGCTATTGTAAAATGACTGATAATAATAAAAAACTAGCTTTTGACTTTTTACTTAAGTTAAAGCAATATTCAGAAAGTTTAATTAAAGAAGCTTTTGTTTGGTTTGAAATTGAATTTCCAATCGTAACAAATGAGGTAATTGATGTCTAATAGCACACACAAAGTAGAAGTCGTACCAGTAGTTCTGGAAAAACATCCAAACGCTGATTTACTAAGTGTCGTGAAAGTGTTTGGTTATACTGTAGTTGTAAAGACAGAAGATTGGCTTGATAAAAATAAAGGCGCTTATATCCCTCCTGATTCTATTGTGCCAGATAAACCTGAGTTTGCCTTTCTTAATGGACATTTTAGAATAAAAACTCATAAGTTTAGGGGGATAATGTCGCAAGGGTTGCTCTGGCCTATAGAGGATTTTGAGATAGGAGAAAATGTTGCCCAACATCTAGGAATAGAACACTATGAACTCCCTGAAACTGAACTTTCTACTTACGGGGATATTGAACAGGGGCCTTATGATGGGATAGTTAATATGGTATACGATATAGAAACATGGTATCGCTATCCAAATGTATTTGAAGAAGGCGAGCAGATAATTATTACAGAGAAGTTGCACGGTTGCAACTGGCGCGGAATTTATTGGAATGGACGAATGTGGTGTGGGTCTAGAAGGCAATGGAAAAAAGAAAATAAGGATACGGTATGGTGGAAAGTTTTAGAACAGAATCCATGGATAGAAGAATTTTGCAGAGAACACGAAGGACAATTTCTTTATGGAGAGGTCTATGGATGGATACAAAATTTAAGATATGGACATAAGAAAAATGAATTCAGTTTTAGAGCTTTTGATGTTCTAGATCCAAAAGAGTGTAAATGGATGAATGCTGAAGATTTCTACCATACTAGTTGGTATAAATTAAATTATTCTGACGGGAGTAATCATGAGATTCAAATTAATAGGGTCCCGGTGATTTATGAAGGTCCATATTCTGAAGAAAAAATCAGAGAATTAATTTCTGGCAAGTCGTTAATTGCAGACAATATGCGGGAAGGGATAGTTATCAGGCCGATTAGTGAAAGATGGAACAAAGAAATTGGCAGAGTACATTTAAAAGCGGTAAGTGCTGAATATTTGGCTAAGGAGAAATAATGAAAATTTGCGTATATTGTGGGAAATTAGAGGAAGAGCACCATGAATTTAAAGTTAAAATGCCTGAAGGATGCCAGTGTGATCCCGGTGAATGGGAAGATGTAATAGAAATTTGCCCCAAATATATGGCTAATAAGCCAGGAGAATATTCTATATGTAAAAATTGTGAGCATGATGAAATATGTCATACAGAAAGGGATAGAAATGCCATACATTAAATCTGAAATGCGTAAAGAACTTAATAAGCCGCTCTCTCCCCTGCTTAATTATTTAAACAAACGTTCACTTACATCCGGGGCATATAATTACATAATAACTAGAATATGCCAAAAATGTGTTGAAACCAAAACCTATGAAGACTACAACAGGACCATAGGAGTCCTAGAGTCTGTAAAACTAGAGTTTTATAGAAGATCAATGTCATTATTTGAAGATAAAAAAATCCAAGAAAATGGAGATGTTTATGATATCAAAGAATGACATTAAGGTTGAACTTCCTGAATTTTTGACTAGACCATTAGAAGAATTTAAGGATGAAGCCACTGCTATAGATAATGATAAATATATATGGCATTCAGTCAAGACCCGCTACTACACCTGCTCTGTATGCGGCAGAGATATTGAAAGAGGATGGATTTGCTCTGGTAAAAATATAGGAGTGTGTGACGTGCATCAAGATCTTAGTCAACTTTATCATTATAAATGGCATTCTATTGTAGGATAAATTTGGAAAACCGACTTGGAAAGAATATGTATAATATATACTATAATCCAGAAAAATTTGGCCTTAAAGTAGTTGCTGAAATTGATTATTCATCGGGTTGCTATCAATTTGACCTTAGAATTGTATGGGAAGACAATAATGGGAATCTTTTAACAGCTAGAGATTCTGGGTGTAGCTGACCTCAACAATTTGAGTCAGTTGGACTCAACGATCTAGAGAAAGTTTCCTATAAGAATTTAGAAGATGAATCTAAGGGAAAAGAGTTTTCAGGCGGGGTGGATTTCTTGGAAAAAGTTAGAAAAGCAATTGGCAGGAAAAAGGGTTATAAGTAATGGTTAAGCAGTATGTTTATTTGAAAGATGTTATAGTTGAAACTGGCAAGAGTAAATCAGAGGCAAAACGTCTAATTATGGCCGGGGCCGTTAGACTGGATGGAATTACGGTTATAGATGTAGATACTATTATTTCAATCGACGAAAGTTATATCTTGAATATAGGTAAAAAGTTTTGGAGGAAAATAATTTTTGAACAAGGAGGAAAAAATGAAAACAAAATGGGACCAAATTAAAGACTTACTAGATGATCTAGAGTTTGAATCCGAGAAGAAAGATGATGAAAGTTATGAGATACAACTTGTAGTTGTCGATTTGAAAAAAGAAGTAGAATATTTAGAAGGAGAAATAGAACGCCTAGAAAAAGAAGCAGGAACAAAAAATCATTAGTTAACTTAGTTAAAGTGGTAAGGAGAAAAATAATGGCATCTTTAAACAAAGTATTATTGATTGGGAATTTAGGATCAGACCCAGAATTAAAATCTTTTGATGATCAAGCTATTGTAACATTTAGACTCGCAACAAATCGCAAGTATAAAGATAAAAATGGTAAATTAGAAAGTGACACTCAATGGCATACAATTAAATGCTGGGGTAAACTAGCTGAAATAGCAAATAAACTCCTAAAAAAGGGGCATCAAGTTTATTTAGAAGGAAGACTTGAGACAAGAAATTATGAAGATACAGAGGGGAAAGATAGATATTTTACTGATATTGTGGCTACAAATATATTGTTACTGGGGAAACGAGAAGAAGAAAAAATATAAAGGAGATTTATGCCAAATTCAGAAGAGTTAGCTAAGGAAACAGAAGAGTTAGATAAGGAAGTTGAAAAAAGATCTGTAAAAGTTAAATGTCGGCAATGTAGAGCAGAATATGAATACGATAATGATTTCTGGGATGGGACTGACGGAGCACATCCTAGCTGGTGGCGTGGGAAAGAACGTGGATATAGGGAAGCTTGTGATAGAATTAATCAGGCTCTAGATATGGAGATTACACATGAAGGATTTAATGATCCCTTGAGGTCAATTCTAGAAAAAATAGAAACAATTATAAAAGAAAATAAAGAACTTAAAGATGTTATTTGGCAATTAACAGATTATGCCGCTCTAGGAGAAGTTATTTTTTGTCAAAGTGGAAGGTTTCCACATATGGTTAATCTACTTAAACAAATCTGTGAGAAATTTGGGATTAAATATGAATTAATGGAATATCTAGTTGTAGAAAAAGACGCTAAAAATGAGGAAGAAAATGTCCCTAAGAGTTAGGAAACTAAAAAAAAATGCCATATATATGGATGTGGTTTGCGGGTGTGAAGAAAAACGCTTAGATGGGGATTTTTATATTCCAGATGACATACAGGCATCTTTAACACAGTATTTTGTTTCAAAGTTGGTCTATAGTGAACCATCATTGTGTTGGCAATGTAAGGAAAATCCACATAGATATTGCGCTAGATGTCATGATTGGGGATTAAAATGAAAAAATTATCTAGTCTAAAATTATGGGTTGCACAAGATGAACTAGAAAAAGCTACAAAACAATTTGGACTATCCAATGATTTAATACTCACTTTATATAAAAGAACTTCAAATAAAACTGAAGTTATACAAGATTATCAAAAAGCCCTCAAGAGACTAGACCAGGCAGAATATGACTTAGATCAATTACTCTAAAGCACTATTTAGATATGATCAAAAGAGTTTCTTAGAGAACTTAAAAAAATTCATAAAAAGTTATTTGATGAATATTGGAGGAACAGAGATTACAATGATTAAAAAGATAATTTCAAAGGGGGGCAGACTGGGGCTGATATGGCAGGGCTTCTGGCTGCTAGAAAGTGTGGTATCGCACCAGGAGGGATCGCTCCTAAAGGATTTAAAACTGAGTTGGGGCCTGAACCCTCTCTGGCATTTTTTGGCCTAGTAGAAAGTGGTGATTATAAACATAGAACCTTGCAGAATGTCATAAATTCAGATTGCACTATAATTTTTTGTGTGGATCAATATTCTCCCGGTTCCTATTTAACCTGGGGATTTTGCATAGACAGAAAACCTTATCTACTTTGTAACCCCTTTTTTGATAAAGCTGAAACTGATGTTAGAAATTTTATTGGAGATGTTATGAAATAGTAAATATAGCAGGCCACAGAGAAAGTATTTGCAGAGGAATACAGGAAAAAGTGGAAAACTTATTGACTAAAGTTTCACCATACAAAAAATAACCCCACTTAAAGTAACACTTTAAACAAGGCTCGCAACTTACTAATAAAAAATGAGTTATAATAACTAGAACAACTCCGCCCTTTGAAAAACCTGTAAAATATTATAGCTTAAATGAGAAATTGACTGATAATTTACTGATAATTGACTGATAATTGACTGATAATTGACTGATAATTGACTGATAATTGACTGATAATTGACTGATAATTGACTGACAAATCCTTGGAATCGACCGAAAGTGTTTGAAACACCGAATTGTAACCGCCTAGGTTAAATAAATAAATAATTTATTGAAGAAAAAAGAGACTTAAAGTAATCCTTTAAGCAAACTGTATAACCTGTTGTGACGCAGTAAGTAATAATAAATTCCAAGTTTTGCGCCTGGATAAATTTCTTCCCTGATCTATGATAGTAGCCTAATAGTAGAAGAGACCCAATACTTAATTATAAAATAATATCTCACCCTTATCTCACCTTTATCAAGAAAATTGGTAAAATACCCACTAAAATAAATTATTATTGGAAACTGAAATCTTACTTGCTAACTAACTAAAAAACTAAAAAACTCTAAAAAACTAAAAAACTCTAACTAACTAAAAAACTCTAACTAACTAATATAATTTAATCAGGATAACTTGATAGTAATCAGGATAACTTGATAGTAATCAGGATAACTTAAGAATAATCTTATAGATTAAATAAAAACTTTATAGGATAGCTTAATAATAAGCTGAATAAAGATCTTCAGCTTCATCTAACTCATTGCACCTTAATAGATTAAATAATAAAAATCTTTAGCTTCATCAACTTCATCAGCTTCATAAATAGTTAAATAATAAAAATCTTTCTGGTTAAATAAAAATCTTTCTGGATAACTTGATAAATTGAATAAAAATCTTTCAGAAAAACACCTGGGAGATTTTTCTGGGGGGAGACCCCTCCTATTTAACCTCAAGGGGCACAACGGGTTGAAGCGATGCGGGGGGATGGTTAAGCTCTTGTGGGGCAGTAGGTTAGCTGAGCCTGACATAATCAGTATTATGCGACTCAATCCGCGTAACTTGATGAACAGCATAGGCTTATAGCGTTTACTTAAAGTGTTACATTGGTTGAGTGCGCTATCTGCCTCAATAGCAATGACTTGTACGCGATTAAAGGGCGCAAAAAATTGATCGACTGCTAACTTATTGCCTTTCATAAAGTTATATGAGTATGTTCTCTAACTGTCTAATTTTATACACATCTGTCTATTATTATACACTTCTCTTTTTCTCTATTCTCAACCCCCTATAACTCTATATCTTTTATTGAGTTAAGTATTATAACACTCTGTTCATTTTCTTTTTCAACATCCATTCATCTTTTCATTATTCACTTTTGCATTCAACTTTTCACCTATAACTTTTAGTAAGTCATTGATTATCTTTGAGTTACAACTGTATGTCTATATTTAGACACTCTTCCCCTTTCGGGAGTTAAATCTGTCTATTTATAGACACTTTCGATTGTGGAATTTTTCACAAGGATAGACAAAGGAAAAACCTCCCCTTGCGGGGAGGCCATTCATCATGTTTGGGGCTTTCTCTTTTTCACAAAATCAATGTTGAAATTGTCGCAAAGCATGTACAATTGAAAGAGAAATTCCCCGCTTGCTTTGGTTGAATAAATCAGAATCTCTTGTGGTGGACCTTCTTCTGCAATCATTTCCTTCAGACCGGTTTCAAACCGACTTGCGATTCGCTTTGAATTCGCAATTTTGTTTGCCTGGTTCAAAGTTTTCGTTTGTTCCTTTGTTATGCCCCACCTGCTTTATAGCAGGTGGGGCATAGGTTGAGCTGGTTGGAGGCTAAACGTCCAGATCATCGAAATCCGACGAGGTAATCGACCCTGGGAACTTGACCTCCTTCATGCGAGAACCGGGGACATGGTACACTTCGATCATGGCCGACGCAAGAGCCCGGCGAATGATCCGTTCAGGTTCGACGATGTTCGACCGCTCGCACGAAGACACGATCTTATCCACCAGACCAGACGCGGCAAAGTCGGTAAGACGCTTGTTGGCAGAATTGATGGGGGAATCCTCATTGCGTCCCCGCTTGCCTGCTTCGGCGTTTTCGATCTTGTTGAGCTTTTCCTGCAAGTCGGCTTCGGCACGGGCTTTTGCCGCTTCGATTTTCAAGGACTTTTCGGCGTTAGTCATTTGTTGCCTTTCGATGGAGTAACGGGTTTGAGTTGAAGTACCTATGGCAATGGCTCCCATCGTTTCTATCGCTCAATGCCGTAGGTTATTAGGTGTTCCCATCGTTTCCGGTGGTGGGGAGAGTTGCGCCCGTAAATCTCTGCTTGACGTTCTCAATCTGTGTCTGTCAGTCTCTACCTTTTGAACGTGTCTCGTTTGGCCTCGTTTGCGTTTTTGTTTCTCTCTCTACTGTTATCGACTGTCAACACCACCAATATAAGGTCTATCTAATTGAATCCAAGAAAAATAGAAATTTTCCTTTATCTATTAACCCCTTATCTCTCATGGGTTTACAAGGTCTCCCCTATCTTTTTCTTGAATTTGTTCATTTATTCAACTTTGGGGCTAGTTGTTTCACCTATGAAAATTCTGTTTTTTGTGTTTTCTATTGTTGCAAAGATGACTTTTACGATTGAAAATCCATGCTAACTTGTTATCTAGTAATGAGTTGCTTGTGAATCTTTTCACGAACGACCTATCTATGGGTTGATGTTGTGAAGTTTTTCACAGCCTAGTTTTTTTTGATGTTGTCTTGCTTTGGGTTACGGGGAATTGGTTTTCTGGTTTCCTATCATTGTTGTGAAAAAAATAACGCCTACATTATATAGGGGGCCCTTTGTCATGCCCCACCTGCTATAAAGCAGGTGGGGCATGGGATGTGGGTGGGGTTTTAAGGGGGTTTTAGCTTGACAGGGGGTGCTTGCACCATTTATCACAACAAAGACGACTGTTTTAGTTTTCTGTAACGCTATGGTTTACAAGGGGTTATCAGGGTTTTGTCAGAAGAATGTGTATGTTTTTTTGACAGAAAGCCATGCCCTTATGCCTTATTTGTCAAGATGTCACAATAAGACGTTGTGTGGTAAGGGGTTGCTTGCACCTTTGGTCACAAGGCTCAGGTAGAGAAAATTTTCAGAAAAAGTACAACGCACCTACGGCTTGTGCGTACAAGGTGTGGAGGGTCTAAGCCCATGCGCGGCATGGGTTTATAGCTAATTCGATGGTCAAAACATCGAAAGACCGGGGAATCTATCTGGCATGGGTTTTGCTATGCTTAGATCGTAATAGCTATAAAGGTCTAAGTAACAATGACTTAGGTATTGAAAGCTATAGCTTCATCAACTCCGCTCCCCACATCGACTTAGCTATTCCGTTCAGCCACATTGAGTTAGCTAACTTGTTGAACCACTTCAAGTTAGCTTTTTCGACCGTAGAGAGGCAAATCGCCTCTTTTTTGTTTTTCCCTTATAAAGGAAGTTGGAAAATGTCCAGGGTTTTTGGGTTTTTGCTTATATAGAAAAATCCAATTTTTCTTTAATATCTATTTGCAGGAGAGGGAAGATGAATAAGGTAATTAGAGTGCAATGTGATTGTGGAAGATTCTTTAACAAGAATTTTTCTGATCAAAGACAACATTGTGATAAATGCGATATTTTACAGATTAAGAAAACCATTTCCAAATATGATGTTAAGTTGTCCGATCTATTTATTGATAAGAAAGTGGGGAATAATGTATCTAGTCAAGACTGAGAATGGAAAAGTCAAAGATATGGTGTTTTTCTTTAATAAACATCATGCAAAGGCTTTTCTTTATGGGAACAAAGATTGGCAAAGCTATTCTAATTCTGCTAGGCTTTGTGAACCTGAATATAAAAGTTGGACTGAGTTTGATCGTATATCCTCGCCATTTCCAGATGATATGCTAGGTTGGCAAATCAAGAAGATCAATTTAATTGTTGACAGGATAGGGTCTTGTCATATGGTTGAATTGGTTTTCATATCCCCACATAAAGCTACTCAATGGTTACCTATTGAGAAGTTTGCTTTAAGAGCCTATCATTTTAAGAATATAGGCGGGTGTTATGATGATGTTGATTTTTCTCTAGATAAAAGGAATTATACGGGTAGTGTTAGATATTTTATTCTTAATGCTATCCGCGCCCACTTGTCGAAATAGTTTTCTAACATAGTTTTTCAAGCCTGTTTTTTGATAATCAGGGTACTTTTTTGTGCTCTGATTTTCCCATATTAGAAGGGTAGCTGAACGGATAGTCTATTGTGGATTATTCGTATTAGCTATCAAAAAGGAAAGGAGGATAAGAACTGCCCAAGAAACAATGAAAATTCTTGGGATTGGATTACAAGCTTGATGAAGCTATTGAAAGTTAATATTGATGGTAATTTCACAACAAAAAGGAGGCATGATGTCCAGAGAAGAAAAAAGAATCAAATTTATTCGAGCATTTTCTAGGCTCGACCGCAAGCAATTATCCCACATCTATTTCAAAAAAAGGCAACATCGGGTCAAACCTGGAATGAATCGGGGAGCAATTGTTCAATCTCTGGTAGACTCTTTCACTTTGAGAGAGAAAGGGTTTCAGTATTATAGAGATGGGGGCATTTAAGATGCCCTTGGTAATTTTCCTCTTTTGAGTGCAATTACAGAGAACCTTATCTCTTTTTGAGATAGGGTTTTCTTATTATAGAGGGTAGTTTCCTGCAATGGTTGTAGGAAGCATTATTCTCTAAGGTTTTAATTAGGAGGTTTTTACCATGCCACAAGCAGCAGAAACCAATGGCGCAATTAACGGCTACCTTAAGTCTAAGGAAGCTAGTTTTAGAGTTAATTGTGATGACCCAACCTCAATTTCTTTTATTTTTGGACCAAATGCTGTGGGAAAGTCATTGCAAATGACTATCCGCATTTGTTCAGTAGTTCGAGATGGCAATTGTGAATGTTGTAAGCACACTGTTGACTATTTTGACCTATCACTGGATAATTTTATGAATTCTTTATCATTTTTGCCGGACGCATTTGAGGAATTGTTAAAAGTTTTTGAGCCACTTTTCAACCCAGATGAGGAGGTAAGCATATCAAAGAATGAATTCCTGAGTATTTTCTTTGATCCTTCAAACACGTTTGCCGCTGAGAGATATAAGTCTCTAGGTAAAATCTTCTGGCATATCTCAGAAGAATATCCTGAGTATGTTACCGAATCAACCCTAATTTTGGAGGGTAATACGGGAGGTACTCAATAAAGTAGTTATTTAACAGAAAGACTTATCTTTTGTAGAAAGCCCTATCTAAAAAATAGATAGGGTTTTCTTATTATAGGGGCATATAAAATGTCCAGAGATTTCAACCTTTATGGGAGGCGCTATGAAACAACTTAAAAAAGCAAGAACCAGAAGTAACCACTATAAATGTATCTGTGAAAATAAAATTCACCAATCAAGAAAAAAAAAGAATTAATTTCTTGGATTGCATCAATTGATAAAGTAATTCAGTTTAGTATTTATGGGGTTGAATCTCAAGACCCAGAAATACGAGAATTTGCCCCACTTTCTCCAGAATTATTGGTAGACGAAGATGATTCTGAAAGATTTGATCATGTTCTTAACAAGAGAATAACAAGTGAAGATTTAGATAATTTAACGGTATAACGAAACCCTAAAGGGTCCTAGGTTTTATCCTAGCTGATGAGTTATGCCATTATAGAGGCGTATAAAGTGCTCAGGAATTTTAACTATTGAAGGGAGGTGAAATAATGAAAATCCTAAAACTTATTTTTCTATCTCTAATCATTTTAACATGGGGATGGATCGGCGTTCAGGTTGTTCGATTTGTATTCTAACCATTTTCAACAGGGATTTTTTCTAAAGGAGAAAAGCAATGTGCGAATTCCCAAGCTGGATCGAAAAAGACGGTGAGGTTTACTTTCTGACGGACAAGGATGTGGCCGAAAGAGAGTCCGATCTCTCCCGTCAAAAAGAACCCGCCGATTATGTCGGCCATTCCGCAATTGAAATTGTTTTCAAAGTTCAAGGAGAAGATAAAGAAGGATTCCCCTGCCATCCTGTGGTTGCTAGAGCAATTAGGGATGGGAAAATGAACCGGCTAATGGACCTAGGGGGATATAAAAAGATATCAATTAATAAAAACGGACAATTATATTGTACGGACGGGCCAGCAAT
>Ga0209518_1000377_pt1 | contig 58853 bp, 78 predicted proteins | sample RifGroB1_FD_183993 | JGI IMG/M metagenome (GOLD analysis project Ga0209518, IMG submission 183993) | Groundwater microbial communities from Rifle, Colorado, USA - Groundwater B1 (SPAdes) (version 2) | ecosystem: Environmental > Aquatic > Deep subsurface > Groundwater | place: Rifle, Colorado...
AAGAGTTATCTTTTTATCAGCTATTTTATCAATTATCTCTCCGCATATTAATCCAAAATTAATGCTTCTTCTAATCCCTTCTCCAGTTAAAGGAAGTGTTTGTCCGGCAGCACATCCTACAACAAAAATATTCTTGACTATAGGTTCTTTCAAAAAATAACAAAAATACCCTCCATGGATTTTTCCAATTTTTAGGTTATAACTTTCAACAAATTTATTTAGATTCAAAACTAATTTTGTATCTCCTTTATAGCTTCCGATGCCAAATCTTGCTCTATCTCCGCATGGGAAAAGCCATGCTGCCCCGTTTTTAATAATATCAGGGTTTACAAAAAATCTTAATTTATCATCTTTTTTATATGATATTTCTGTTTCAATGCCAAAAGAAAGCATCTTATCATCAAAATATTCTTTATTTAAAGAAGAAGCTAAAATGGCCCTCCATCCAGTACAATCTACGATAATGTCTGATTTAAAATTCCCTTTTGACGTATAAACAATTTTCCCATCTGTTTTCCTAATATCAGCTTTTAAAAATTCAGCATTATTTTGTTTATTGAATAGTTTGCAAAATTTATTAAAATCAATTGTGCAAAATTTTTCAGGGAGATGAATATCTATCTCTTTATTTTTTGTATGTATTGTTGCAGTATCAAAAGTCTGGATTATCGCCTTTTCACATTTAATCTTTTTCATTGTTTTAACTAAAGTTCCACAAGCAGATCTTATATGACTTCCTATATCCTCCCTGTCTATTAATAATACCTTTTTGTTTTTTATTTTACTGGCAACAGCTAATCCGGCAAAACTTGCTCCTGCAATAATCACATCATATTCTTTCATATCTCTTATAATCTATATTTAATGGCATCTTTCACTCTTCCCATGATTCTTATGCAGATCTTTCATCATGAAGTAATGCAGTAAAGGGCAAAGCAAAAGCATAAACCAAAAAAAATAATTTTTGTTTAAGCCAAATGCATATATTAATACAACTAATAAGATTAAAGGGATTGCACAGCAGACAATCATCATTAACAGATGATTCTGCTTTATTTTTTTCATTCTATTATTCATAATTATCCTCTATTATAATAATTCAAGCAATACAATGTATTTTCATGGTGGCTTAGATGCTCCTTCCATTTTTCAGTATTATTCTCATAAGGTGGAAGCTGACATTCTTCAGGAATATCATCTGATCTGTATCTGTCTAAATTATCATCAGCATATTTATTGTTAGTCTCATCTCCAACAAAATTCCTAAAATTTAGGAAATAAACTCCAGCAATCAACAAAACAACTGTAATCCCTACTGTAATATAAATTATATTTTTATTCTTGATATTCTTTTTTCTTTTTTTCATCTTTTCTTTATTTTGTATTTATTTTTTTGATAATAGATAACTCCTACTCCGATTATATTTGATGTTATTCCAAATAAGAGAAATTGAAGAGTATACTGTGATAAGGCAGTTAGAGTAGAAATCCCTATTAAAGCCCCTAAAAATGGAAGAAAGTTTAATATGTAATGGCTGCAGCATAAAATCATGCTAACTCCAGAAATACCTCCAGAAGCGAAAGTTGTAGAGCAGCCAATAGCATTCAGATTATGATAATAAGTAAATAAACCTATCTGCAATCCAAACCCTCCAATTAGCAGAATAAGCAAGATTGAATATTTTTTTATTATCTCTGTAGCCATAATAGGGAAGCCCAATAAATATAACACAATTAAATTTATAGCAATGACGATTAATACTGCAGAAATTCCATAAATCAATGATTTTGTTTTAAGATGCATTTTATTTTCTCTCCCCTTCTAGTATATGAATGCAATTGCTGGCCATGTGCTTGTCTATTATGTCCATGACTGGTTTGATTGTTTTCAGGTTTAGTTTATAGTATCTAAACTTTCCTTTTACTTCGCTGTCAACAAATCCGCATCTTTTTAATCTCCTTAGATCATGTGAAACTGCTGTTTGATCCGCCTTCAGCTCAAATACTATCTCAGAAACATTTTTTTTGCCTTTTCTTAGAAGATTGATTATTTTAAGTCTAGATTCAGAAACAAGGGTCCCAAAGAAAATCTTATATGTCTTGTATAAATCCCTTTCATTTATCTTATATATGTTTTTATTAATCATATGACAATTAAATACATATTACTATTTAAATATTTTGTTTTAATTAAGAATAAAATACCTACTCAAGAACAATGCAAATGCAGTTAAAACTGCAATGGTATAAACTAGTTTATTCCAGGCATAAACTTTTCCTCCGTCAAAAGGCAAAAAAGGAATCATGTTAAATAATGCTAAAAGAGAGTTTATCATCAAGCCATAAAAAAGAATTAATCCAAAAACTCCTTCTGGGTTAATTAGCAAAATAAGAATTAAAAACAAAATGGCAAGGATTATATTTGTCAAAGGTCCTGCTAAAGATATTTTTCCGTTTTTTTCTTTAGTAATAAACCCGTGAATAAAAACAGCGCCAGGAGCAGCAATTATAAATCCAAAGAATGAAAAAGCTATTGCAAGGAATAACATTTTATAAAATGCTTTAAAATCTGCCATTAAACCATAATACTGTGCAATATATTTATGCATTAATTCATGGAACAAAAAACCAACTCCAGCAGTTAAAGCAGATATCCCTAAAGAAAGAAGAAATAATAATGGCTTGCTAAAGAGAGTTTCTATGCCAGACAACAATATTGCAAATGCTAATGATATCATCAACCATGCTAAAAGCAAATCTTTTATCTCTCTATTTGTGAATTTCATCTCTCTTAACATCACATTTAATTGAGCTTCTTGAAAGAATGTAAATTGAAATTAATAAAATTATCATGGATAATACTCTTAACTCAGCTCCTCCAAATGGAAAATACATTAAAGCCAATGGTGCTCCGAACAATGCAAATACGATTGATCCGCATGTAGGGCATCCTGCTCCAAATACTCCTGCAGAAAATCCAGTAAACCCAAAGAAATTAGCTAAAAAACCTTTTTTCTTGCCTGAAGATTTTATTAGATTAAATCTGTAAATAGCAATGCTGATGTATACTGAAAATAATATTGCTATTATCCAGAATGATAAAAATGTAAAAAAAGAATAATTAGCCCCCTGCATCATGATAAATATCTTTAAATCGCTATTAGCGACATTCACAAGTGTTAATTTATAGAATATCAGAAAAAATATAATGCTGGATATAATTGTAAAATAAAAATATTTTGTATTAGAATACACTCTTTCAATAGTTTCTAAAGCTCTTCTCAAATTATTACTCCCCATAATACTACATTGAGCTTGCCTTTTAATAATTAACTAAAATAAATAAGAAATAAAATAAGATTTGGATTTATGCAAATCTGTTATAGACATATGCAATAAGCCATCCACCAATAAATCCCCATACAGCTGCTTCTATCATTCCTGTAATTATCCCTGCAATGCCCAAGCTAAAGAACATATGCCCTTGCATCATTAGCTGACTTGCCCCAGTATAAACACCGAGATTGCCAAATATCCCCAATAATAATACTCCTGCTGCAGAGATCATTGCTGTAGCATAACTTAAAGCTAATTCGTTTAATTTCTGCGCCATTTTTTACCTCCTTTCACCTTTATATCAATAAACAAACATCATTTAAATATTCTTTCATATCTCACATCCGCTTAATAAAGCCAATTTTTCAAAGGTTTGAATCTGGTCGTACATTTTTCCATCAATTTCCCAGGTGGGTGTAACTTTAATATTTTTATTGTCGCATAATGCTTCATCATCAATGCATTTAACATAATTCAGATACTTCTTTGATTTGCCAAAGAAATTTAATTGTTTAGCAGTATAAGAGCAAAAATCATTTCCATAAACTACAGCTCCTTTTTCTGTCAGGCATTTTGCAAAATCATCATACTCTCCTGATTTGTTCATATAAGAGTAAACTGTAAATGATAACAAGATAATTATCAGGATTGAAAGCCCAATAAGATAATATTTTCTTAAATTGTTTTTTCCTTCTTTTTTATCCTCAGAATGTTTTGAAGTATTGTGCTGTTTCAAGCTATCTTCTGAACTAAAATTTCTATTACAAAGATTACATGTATTTTCCATCTTTATTCATTAAATCTTAATTTACCTTCCGCATCCCCCTCCTCCGTATTGAGATGGGTATGAATAAGTCCCTGAGACACTGCTGACAGTATCTGCGCCACCAAGTTGAATAATTGCAAATAGCCCTAATGCAAATAATAACACTATTATCAAAATAACAACTGTTTTATCCATTTTGTTTACCTCCTTGCATTTTTATATTTTTTAGTGAGTGTAATTTAATTTTGTATTGCCTTCAATCCCAGAATAAATCTCTTCATTTTCATGACCTTCTACCTGGAGCAATCCCCATGCTCCTTTATTTAATCTGGATAAAGCATGGTCAACTAAAATATATTTCCCTGGAACTTCTAATTCAAATTCCACTATTCCAGCTCCCCCAGCAGGAATTATTGTTGTCTGCACATTTTCTAATTTAGATGAAAGTGACGCTTCTGGATAGACTTTGTCAAATATTTCTCCTATCACATGGAAAGAAGAAATCAATGAAACTCCCCCATTGCCAACATACAATCTTATTTTGTCTCCAACATCTGCTTTTAGAATGTTATCTTTATCCAATGCTCCAACTCTCCCATTAAGTAGAATATATTCTGGGTGCTCGTCTAACATTTTTTGCTTGTCAAACTTTTGGAATCCTTCTTCTCCATACTCTCCTTCAGTGTAAAACTCCCCTTGCATAACATAAAATTCTTTGTCAACTTTAGGAAGACCTTCTTTAGGCTCAACTAAAATCATCCCATACATTCCATTAGCCATATGCTCTGAAACAATTGGTGTTGCGCAGTGATATACATAAAGCCCTGGATTCAACGCTTTAAACTTAAATGTTTTGGTCTCTCCAGGATTAACTTGTGTAAGAGTTGCACCTCCTCCTGGGCCTGTTACAGCATGCAAATCTATAGAATGGGTCATAATGCTTGATTTATCATTTGACAAAGTTAGCTCAATTGTATCACCTTCCCTTACTCTTAAAAATGGCCCTGGAACAGTTTCATTAAATGTCCAGAACATAAATGTTGCATTAGGAGCAATTTCAGAAACAACTTCATTGGCAACTAGAGATATTTTCACAGTTTCAGCATAATCTCTGTTAATTGGAGGAGGAAGTTCAGCAGGATTTTTTGCTATATCCTCTACTTTACTGAATTTTGTTAAATCAAATTCATTCTTATTTAAACTACTATTAAAATATAAAATAATAATTATTACCAATACAGAAAACAAAATTATAGCAATTAATCCATAAAACTTTTTATCTAATTTACTTAGCATTTTAGATAGTCATAAAGACTGAATAATTTTTATCCTTTATAGCATACACTGTAATTGTCTCTAATTTAGGGCCAGGCATGCCGGCAGATCCAGAAGGCATCCCGGGAACAGCAATTCCGTCTATATCCGGCCTTTCAGATAATAGTTTGTTTATTGCTTCAATTGGAACGTGCCCTTCAATAAAATACCCATAAATAAAAGATGTATGGCAACTCTGCATATTCAATGGAATACCATTCTCTTCCTTTATAGCACTAACATCTTGATTGGTTATTATATTAATATCAAACTCGCTTTTTTCTAGTTCTGTTATAAATCCTTCACAACATCCACACTCAAGTGATTTGTAGATTGTAATTTCTATCCCAGAGCTAACATTTTTATTTAATGCAATAATACCTATGACTATTGCTAATGCTACAGCTATAAAGATTATAATCATACTTGTATTTATCTTTTTCATTTTGATTACTTATGTTTATTTGAAAAATGAAAGGCTCAAAAATTTCCTGTTTTTGTTGTTGAATTTATTGATTATAAAAAATAAAAGAATAAAAATAAAAAAGTTTAGCAGCCACCAACCATTCCACTACTGCTTGAAGCAACTTGTCCAGCTGATTGCCCAACAGATAGTGCATTCTGGCTAAATGACCCTTGAAAAAACACTACATAAATAGTTAGTATTGCAAGTATTGCAATTACTACCCATAAAGCAATTCTTTGTTTGTCCATTTTAACAGCCTCCTACCATGCCGCCACTTGTTTGCCCTTGTTCAATTCCTCTATATTTGTTGCTTGCTAAGTTAATGTAGTTAAGCTCTATTCCATTGCTCTTAAGTATTTCTGCTTTTGCTTCATGGATTTCAGGGAAGAATAAAACTTTCCATTTTCCTACTTCTTCCAAGATTTCTGCATCAGAGTACTCATTTCCATGGAACTTTATCAGATACTTAGTCAATCCTCTCATAGCATAACTGTGTGCGCATCCGCATGCAGGATCTCCATTCTCAAAGATTACTGCTCTTGCACCGCAGCAATACTCGCATGAAATACCGTTTTCAAGTTTGTAAAGGATATTAATATACCTCTCCAAATCTGCTCCTTCAAGAGTTTCGCTCTGGTCAATACTCCCAAGAACTGATATAGTACTGTCTGCTAAACTAGGATTGTTTGGGCTAATATCATCATAGCTTATCTTCAATTCTGCTCCATAAACTGGAGGAACGCCTGTAGGGATTATTTCTGAAGCAGAAACTTTCTCCCCTGCTTGAACATCGCCAGCTGATGATTTTCCAATTCCATACATCAAAACTCCAACTAACACTACAATAAGAGCTATCTGAACAATGAGCTCCATACCATTTGTTTGTTTTGTCTTTGGCATTTGTTTTTACTCAAATTTAATTAATAATTCTAAAGAAAAAGCGTTTATAATTGCTTTGGTGAAACCAGTTTCACTTCTTACTCCTTCTTTTTCTTAACCATCTAAGAGTTGCCCAAATTATCATTACTATCAAAGCAATAATAAAAAATGCGATTAAAAAGGAAATAGGCATTGCACCTAAATATGCAAATATAAATGCAAATGGGGTCACTCCAATAAAAGTTGCCAGCACATAACTTGATAGATTCATTTTGCTAAAAAGTCCTAAAGCATAACTTAATATATCTACAGGCAGGAACATTCTCAAGAAAACTATACTCCAGAATAAACCTCTTTTTGAAACTAATTCTTCATATTTTTCAATTCTCTCTAAAGAAATCATTTTTTTTATTAAACGAGTCCCGTAAACTCTTGCCAGCATAAAAGCAAAAATTCCGCCAAGTGTCCAACCAATACTGCTAAGAATTCCTGCTATAACCCACCCCCATAAATTAGAAGCAATTGGTATAAAAGGGGTTGCCGTAATTGGGGCGATAATCACATCTATAGTTATTATGAATGTATAAAGAATCATCCCAAAAATCCCCTCTCCAATCAGATTTTTAATAGGGTCTATATTTGTCTGTGCAACATAAGAGAAAAATATGAACAGGATAGCAATTATCAGGATTTCAACAGCATATTTTATTTTATCTCTATAAGATAACATTTTATGATTAAATTAATCTTTTAAGACAACAATATTATTCATGCCTCTTCTTTTTCTCTCAATTAGCTGTTTTGCTTCCAGCTTGTCGAGTATTCTTGTTGTTTTAACTTTCCCAATCCCAAGTTTCTCCATTAAATCTGATTGAAAGAGAGCATTTCCCTCTTCCAATAATAAATTAATTATCTTTTTCTCATCTTTATCAAGATTACCCAAATCTAATTTTTTCTTTTTTTCTTTTACTTTCTTTACAACTATTTTTTCTTTTGGTTTTGTAAGCATTATTACCACACCTATTATCAAAATTATTACAGTAATAGCCAGGCTTACCCCTGTCTGAATTGCAATAGTATCATACATCGTGCATGCTGGTCCATGGGTGCAAGTATCTGCAACAATATCTTTTAATGCCTTATTAAATATCCAGACTATAATAGCCATTACAAAAGAAATGCCTATTATCAGCCATCCAACATTTTTATTTTCCATTTTATTTAAATTTCTGGAGAAATTTAAATGCTAGAGAACTGAAAGTTTTCTTTGTGTTTAAAACTTTTACTTCTGGTCTGAGCATAGGCGAAGTTGAGTTTTGAACAATAATTTCTTTGTAGATTTTCATATCAATAATTTAAATGAGATGTTTAAATATGTTTGGTAAATATATTCAGGAGTATTTCCTTATTTTGAGCTATCTATAATCTCCTTAATCTCATCTTCGAGCTCCATTGCTTCTTTCTGACTAACCTCTTCAAAAAAATGTGAGATAATTGTTGGTTTCATCCCTACAATTTTAACTTTTCCGTTTTCTTCAAAAACATTTATTTTGCATGGCATACAAAGGGAGATAAGCTTATTTTTACTTAAAAAATTGTTTGCATATTTCCCAGAACAAATTTCAATTATTTTTAATGGCTCTTGTTTAAATCCTTTAGCTGCTAACCGCTCTTTGACATCATAAACCTGAAACAAAGCCCAGCCTTTTTGGTCAACTGATTTTAGGACTGAGACTACAGCTTCATCAAAACTCTTTTTTGTTTCAACAATATATGCAAAATCTTCTATTTTCATTATTGGTGTATGATATTTATTCTTAAGTTTTTATCTCTTTTTTTGAGACAACTCTCTTAATAATTTTATTATCCAAAGAAAAACGAGTGTTATTACTCCAATTAATAGTATCAGATAGAGAACATTAATGAAATTCCAATATCCAAAATACCATGAATCTCCAATAATTCCCTGCATCATATTTGTTTGCATCATGTTTTGTCCACTTATCATATTCCCCCCAACCATGCTAGGCATCATTCCCATCATGCTTCCAGAACCCATCATTCCATAAACATCTTCATTGCAATAAAGAACTCTTGCCATTTGAATGTGCATCTGCTTTAAACTTTCTGAACCCTCTCCGCCCATCATCTTATCCATTAATTCATGGGCTTCTCCAGGATGCATTTGTTCCATATAATAGTCACCAACTGATTCTAACTGTTCATCAGTTAATTTATCACAGTTAACTCCAGAATCAATCAGCTGGCTTGTTTCAGAGAGGTTAGATTCATGAGCAGAAACTATGCCTATACCCAACAGCAATATCATGCTTATACAGATAATTGATAATATTTTTTTCATATTTTTATCTCTTTTAAATTTCAGCCATATTTAAATGTTTTAGTTCTTTTGAGGCTAAGATATTTTTCATTACAAAATCAACAATAAAGCCAGTATATCTAGTTAGATACCAAACTTTCGCTCTCAATGTAGGAGTAATGACCTCTTTTCCTTTATCCATATTTTTGATAATATTCTTTGCAACAATGTATGGGCTTCCTGCAATTTTATTAAATTCTTTAATGCATGTCTGCCTTCCTTTTGCTCTATAACAATCATAGGCAACATCTGCAAAACCGGTTTTCATCCTAGCAGGTAGGACGACAGTTGTAGTTACATTTGTATTTCTTAGTTCATATCTTAATGAGCGGTTGAATCCATAAACAGCAGACTTTGTGGAATTATAAACTGTAAAATATGGCAATGGAGTAAAAGCAACAACAGAACCAATATTGATTATTCTTCCGCTATTTAACTTTTTCATCGACGGCAGAACCAATTTAGCAAGATGCTCGTAAGCTATTATATTTACTTCAAACATCTTTTGGATTTCTTCTGCATTTTGCTCTTCAAACCTAATCGCTCTCCCAAAACCGGCATTATTAAACAAATAATCTATTTTACTTTCTTTTGCAAGTATTTTTGAGATTAATTCTTCTCTAAAGTTAAAATCAGATAAATCCCCAGAAATTATTATTATCTCTCCATCAAGTTTTGAGCACTCTTTTTTTAACTGTTCAAGAAAATCTTTCCTTCTGGCGATTACATAAACTTTATGCCCTTTTTCACAGAGCAATTCTGCAAGCACCCTTCCTAATCCAGAAGATGCGCCAGTGACTAAACTTACTTTTTTTCCCGCTTTTTTCATATTACCATAAAGATATTATTCTTTTAAAAAGTTCGCTTTTCATCTAAAAATGACATTAATTATTTATCAAAAATGCTCACCAACCAAAAATTGTGTGAGTAATATTAATAAAGATTGCATCTCTACCTTACTTTATGTTAGAGGAGTTTCAAAAATACAAAATCAAAGAGTATAATCACTGGGAAGTCTACTTGCATAAAAACCAATGTTATCTTGGGCGCGTCTATATTTGGGCGAAGCGAGAAGATGCTGTTGATTTGATGCAGATGACTTCTGAAGAAAGAGAGGAATTATTTGATGTTGGTCACTCCGTCAATAAAAGTCTAGCTGAATTGTTTAAACCAAACTTAATGAATTATGCAGCGCTCGGCAATATATCTACTCATTTGCATCTTCATGTTATTCCCCGTTACGCATCTCCTCGCCAGTTTGAGGGTATTAAATTTGTTGATGATAGATGGGGTAAAAACTATGCCCCCTATAAATATGATTTTGAAATTCCTGAATCTACACTTTTGAAATTAAAAGATATAATTAAAGATAAATTGTAGTTGCGCACTTATTTAAAAAATTTTATAAACTATTTACAAGTTCCAAATAAACCCTTTCATCCAACATTAAAATACAATGGAACACTTCACGTTCTCCAACCATAAAATTGTGCAGACTCTCAAATTTTTTCACTCCTCTCAAATCCACCTCTTCTCAAATTCCTTAACAATCGCCAATGCTCTTTTCTTAGCCTGCTCTTTAGACTTATCTTCTTTTTCAAATTTATTTAGCATAGAATCCTTGGTTTTTTTGCCTAAAGTTTCATCGCACATTGGATAAAGAATATTATCTTCCTTGAATATATGCTCTCTGATAAGCTGAGCATATCCCATAGCATTTTTTATAATCTTTTCTTTATTTTCTGTTTTTATTCCTTCTTCCAGATTTTTTATAAAATCCCTTCCAATGCCATGCTCATGCAGCATCTGGTCTATTGGGTTGCAATGCAAACATTCCTGTACAGAATCTTTGAGCATCTCTTTAAATAAAATCTCTTCTTCTTTAGCGTGGTGAAATTTGTCAGCATAATTTTTTATAAAATAAACAGCTTTTTTAAAAAACTCTTTGTCTAAATTCCTGCCTGATTTGAGTTTGTTGCATTCTATTTCAATAGCCTTAGCTACTTTCAGAATATTCTTATGTTCTTCTTCAAGCATATTTATAATTTTGCTCATTTTTGTTTTTATACCAAGATTAATATGAACGAGGTATTTTTATTAGCTTTGAGGGAGTGAATTGCATTTTCCTTCATATTGATTATAACTCCAGGCTTCATTTCAATTTTCTTGCCTTCTAAATTAAAAATCCCGTCTCCTTCCACAACATAAACTATTGCCTGCCTGGTTGAAGTATGCTCAGACATATCAACTCCCTTAGCCATGCAAAAGAGAGTTGCATCTACGGACTTACTTTTAAAGAGAGTTTTGCTTATTATCCCTTCTTCAGGATATTCAATTAATTTGGTAATGTTCTTATCCATTTTTAAGCTCCTTTTTCTTTTTCTGATAATTCTCAATTGCTTTTTTTAAAGTATCTGCTGCCAGATTACTGCAGTGCATTTTTATCGGTGGCAGTCCTTTTAAGGAAGTGGCGACATCTTTGTTTGTTATTTTTTTAGCATCTTCTAATGATTTGCCCTTAGCAAGTTCAGTTATCATTGAAGAAGTGGCTATAGCCGCTGTGCATCCAAATGTTTTAAATTTAATATCTTTTATTATTTTCTCTTCTTTTCCTCTGATTTTCTTTTTTCCAACTTTAATATAGACCCACATGACATCTCCGCAAGCAGGATTGCCAACTTTCCCAAGACCGTCTGGGTTTTTGATTTCTCCCATATTTTTCGGATGTCTGAAATGATTCATTACTTTTTTTGAATATTCCATTATATTAATTTCTCCCCTTCTAATATTTGTTTATGTAAATATGCTAGTTTCATTTTTTTAATATCCGAAGGCTTAAACCATCTTACTTCAGATGTTTCATCTCTTGGTTTAGGGATTCCAATAATTTTGCAGTAATAAGGGATATCAACTGTATGCAAAGGGCATTCTTTGTTTGGAAGATGCTCATAAACTCCTTTGGCTTTTTTTATTATTTTGCTATTTACTCCTATTTCTTCTTTTAACTCTCTCTTGATTCCATCTTCTAAAGTTTCATTGTATTCTATCATTCCACCAGGCAATCCCCATAATGATGGATAAAAAATATGGCTATCTTCTCGTTTTCCAAGAAGAATCTCTCCCTTAGAGTTAATAATTATTGCGGGCACGCCTGTCATTGCATATTTGCTTCTTATAATTTTTGATAAAAAATTTAATATTTTGACCATCTTATTTTATTTTTTAGATTTACTATTTAACTTTTTTAACAACTGCTCGATTTGTTTTTTTCTCATCCCATGGGCCAAGCACCCTTGCTCAATTGTCTCTTGTGATGCCATGCCACACCCTATACATGCCATTCCTGCTTCAAATAATACTCCAGCTGCTTCTGGATTTACATGAACTAATTCGCTTAATTTTGTTTTGCCTGTTATTTTTATTGTTTTTTTCTTTGCCATTTTAATCTGCTAGAGGACTTATCTCTCTTAGTCTTTTTATGATACCTGGGAGAACTTTCAAAAAATAATCAATTTCTTCCTCACTCGTGTATTTACTTATGCTAACTCTTAAAGAGCTGTTTGCCTGAACATGCGATAAACCAATTGCCATTAACACATGACTTGGCTCTAATGAATGAGCCATGCATGCCGAACCGCTTGAGGTATAAATCCCATGATCCTCCAAAAGCCCTCCGATTGCCTCCCCTTCTATATTATTAAAAGAAACATTGACATTGTTGCATAATCTATTAGCCATAGAACCATTAATTCTTGCGTTTGAAATTTTTAATATTTCATTGATTATTTTATTTCTTAATATCTCCATTTTTTTTATGTCCTTTAAATTGACAATATCTACTGCTTTTGAAAAACCAACAATTCCAGGGATATTTTCTGTCCCAGACCTAATCTTTCTCTCATGACCCCCTCCATGAGTCATAGGAGTTATTTTAATTCCTTGTTTTATATACAATGCTCCAACACCTTTTGGACCATGAATTTTATGTGAATTTAAACTTACTAAATCTAATTTCTGTTTATTTACATCTATCTGGGTTTTTGTATAACTCTGGCAAGCATCAGTATGGAATAAAACTCCTTTACTCTTGCAAACTTTACCTATTGATTCTAAATCATTAATTGTCCCTATCTCATTATTGCCATGAATAACTGATACAAGAAATGTCTTTTTTGTTATTGCTTTTTCAATTTTTTTATAGTCAACAAATCCTTCTTTATCAACGTCAAGATAACTGATTTTAGCTCCTTGCTTTTCAAGCCATTTGCAGGCATTCAAGATAGAATCATGTTCTGTTTTTGTTGTGATAATGTGGTTTTTCTCAGGGTAGTTTGAAAAAAATAATCCTTTTAAGGCAATATTATTTGATTCTGTCCCTCCAGATGTAAAAATTATCTCGTTTGGGTTTGCATTAATGGATTTTGCAATAATTCTTCTGCTTTCCTCAAGCGCTTTTTTTGCCTCATTTCCTTTTAAGTGCATTGAAGAAGCATTCCCGTATTTTTCAGTAAAATAAGGGAGCATGGATTTCAAGGCAGCTTCATCTAATTTTGTTGTTGCAGCATTATCTAGATATATTTCTTTCATTTTCTCTCTCTGCAAACCTCACATTTATGTTTGTCTATTATGTTTAACATTGGAATGATTATTTTTTTATTTAATGAGTATATTCTTCTTTTTCCGTCTTGTTTTGAAGTAACTATGTTGCAGTTATTCAGATTGGAAAGTGCATGGGAAAGTTTACTTTGTTCTATATTCAGCTTATCTGATAATTCAGTAACTGAACTTGGTTTTTCTTTTAATGCTGAGATAATTTTTACCTTAGCAGGATTAGCCAAATTCCTAAAAAATCTATGATAAGTCATAGGTGAACACGATTTCATATGAATATAATTTCATGTGTATTTATAAACTTTTTGCTGTTAATGAAAAAAATATTTGTAATTTTTTAGAGATTGAAAAGAATAAACTTTATAATCTTTAATCTCATTAAATTTAGAAGATGGTGATTATAAAAGTTTATTCCACTCCAACATGCCCTTGGTGCATTAGGACTAAAGAATTTCTAAAAAAGAATAAGATATCATCTAAAGATATTGATATAAGCTCTGATAAAAAAGCTGCTGAGGAGATGATTAAAAAATCTAAACAAATAGGAGTTCCTGTTATTGAAGTAGACGGAAAAATAATTGTCGGTTTCAACGAGAAGGAATTAAAAAAATTATTAAGCATAAAATAATATGACAAAAAATTATGACATAATAATTCTTGGAGCTGGAGGAAGCGGACTTGCTGCAGGAATGTATGGTGCAAGGCTTGGATTAAAAACACTCATTCTTGGGCATTCTCATGGTGCAGAATTGCCGGTTGGAGGAGTAATAACGACAACAGCTCTTGTGGAGAATTATCCTGGTTTTCCTAAGATTTCTGGGTTATTATTGTCTAAAAAATTAAGAGAGCATGCAGAATCATACAAATTAGTAACAATCAAGGAAGAAAAAGCAATTGATGTTAATAAATTAAAAAATTGTTTTACTGTAAAAACAACAAAAGACAAGTATATTTCAAAAGCATTAATATTTGCAACCGGAACAAAATGGAAGAGATTATATGTTCCTGGAGCAAAAGAGTTTGAAAATAGAGGGGTGAATTATTGTGCATTATGCGACGCTCCTTTGTTCAGAGATAAAATAGTTGCAGTTGTAGGAGGATCTGATGTTGCTGCAAAAGACGCTTTAATTTTAGCTGAATATGCAAAAAAAGTTTACATAATTTATAGAGGTGCAGAAATCCATCCAGAGCCTGCAACTTTAGAGATGATTAACAAAAACAAAAAGATTGAGATAATCAATAATACAAACATAACTGAAATAAAAGGCAACATAACCCTAAAAAGTGTTATCTTTGACAAACCGTACAACAGAAGCAATGAATTAAAATTAGACGGAGTTTTTATTGCAATTGGGTATGAAGCTATCTCAGAGCTTGCAAAAAGTTTAGGAGTAAAACTTAATGAAAAAGGAGAGATTATAATAAATCATAAAGATTCTTCAACAAATGTTCAAGGAGTTTTTGCAGCAGGAGATGTTACAGACAAACCATTCAAACAGCTTATCATAGGAGTTGCAGACGGATGCACTGCGGCATATTCTGCCTACGAATATTTATCAAAAAACAAAGTGATAACTTGTTAGATTTAAAGTTAATCCTATTCTATTGTACAGTATGAAGATGCCTTTTTTGGATTAAAGATAGTTATAAAATTCCCATCTTTTTTCTTAGACTCATGCATTGCAACTTCCGATTCAATCAAAAACATCTTTGACATCATCTCTTTAAAAGAGCTTCTTTCTTCAATAGTTAACTCTTTGTATATGCTATATCCTTCATATTTTTTATTAATTCCTTCCTCTAACTTAGATTTAATATTTAAAATTTGCTCATGTTTGTTTTCCTTTAACGATTTATAAAGTCTATGATATACATTTATGCTTTCATTTAGAAGGTTTGTTGATGTTATCCCAACACTTGCTGATATCTTACCATTATTCTTTTTAAAATTATCAAAATAAGATATGCCTAAATAATCTAATTTATCTTTTACGCACTTTTCTAAATCCTTATCAATATAATTAAATAATTCTCTCCCTATTACATTTTTTGCATTGTCTATATTCGAATTAGGCAGTAAAATAAAGAATTCGTCTCCGCTTCTTCTGCATATTACCCCTCCTATGTTTTTTTCCATATTATCAGCAATGCATTTTATAACAATATCTGCCTGCTCGTGACCGACAGTATCATTATATTTCTTAAAATTGTCTAAATCTATCATGGCTAAACAAAAATCCTCTTTCATTTTTATATGTCTTGAAATCTCATCTTTTAAGGAAGAGTTAAAAGAATTAAGATTAGGCAAACCAGTAAGATGGTCTAAATTACGTGCTTTCCTAACAAAAGGGGTCATAAAATCATAAAAGTTCTTTGCTTTGTCGCTAAAGTTTACAAGGTTCTCATATTCTTTAATTTCTGGCAGTTCAATTGACAGATGCCTAATCTCTTTTATTCTTGTATTAATCTCTTCTTTATTCTGTGGGGTTTCTTTGATTATTAGAGCATCTTTATTTATCTCACCTAAATAATTATTTATTCTAAGAAGAGTCTCATTAACAAAAACCTCCCCTAAGACATCTTTTAATGAACCTCCTTCTCCAATGTATTTTTTCTTGCCAGCTTTAGCTAATGCTACATCTTTTAATCCTCCAATTTCAGACCTTATTTCATAAATAACATCCTCTAAATTTTGAATTTGTTTCTTCGTTTCCATATAATATTAGAAATATCCTATTTTATAAATCCTTCGGTTATGTAACTACGATTAAGTAATGATATATTCAAAATGGGCCCGGAGGGAATCGAACCCCCAGCTGACGGTCTGGAGCCGTCTATTTTGCCATTGAACTACGGACCCTTATAATAAATTAAGAAATAAATGATTTTTAACTCTTTCTTAGGCTAGTTTTTTTATCTCTGTTATCTCCTCATCAGAAATTGAACATCCTTTAAATTTAACAGCATAAAGCAGAGCATCCAAGACTATTGTATCTTTTAATTTTACCAGCCCTTTTTTATATGCAATGTAAACTAATTCAGAAGACCTGATTAGCTTAAATCCATTAAAAAGATTATAATTTGAACGTGCAGAAGATATTTTCACATGCAGTTTTTTCTGCAGAAGTTTTTCCAAGTTCTCCGGCTTCTCGCACAACATTCTCGTTGTTCTTTCATCAACAGCAATCACACTTCTTATTTTCTTATCATTCAGAATTTTGCTTAATGCCAAGCAGGAAGTTTCACCAAGATCAATAAGGTGAATCTCTCTTCCATTCCCTTTAAAGATGCTATTGGCAATGTTTAAAAGATTATTAGTCTCTCTTGAGATATCATTATCATTAATGTTTATTGAAGCCGGCATTTCAAGGATATTCTCATCTAACAGCTGCTTAAGCTTGAGAGCTTCTAACTCAAATCTTTTTATTGTGATAGGTCTGTCAATTATTTCTTTTTTTACTTCTTTTGTTATGATAAACTTTCCATTAAATATCCTCTTCAAACTTCTAAATTCTTCCAGCAAACCGTTCATTGCAAAACTTATCAAAGTGCTTGCATCAAAAATAATTATTTTGTTATTCATTCAAATATATCCCTAACTAGTTTAATCCTTGATTTAACGTCCATGGTCTTTCCGAGGGGAACATCAGGAATTCCTGTTTTCCCTGCATATTCTGCTAACTCAAACATAGTAATTCCAAGAAGCTTTGCTGTCTGCTCCATTGAAATTCCGTGTTCATAAATTCTTGAAGCCTTGTTTATCTGGGCCTTCCTAAAAACATCTTGAATGTAGCTCTTAAGTTTGCCTGACAATTTTCCTATGGCCCCCCTTATCAATTCAAAATCTTCTCTGAATTTCTTTTCATTGTTTTTTTTAATATCTTCTATTGAACAGGTTATTGAATTGATTATTATTTTGTAAAATTTACTCCATCCAGGAAGTTGTTTGTAATTTTCTCTCTCTATTATCTTGCTTAAAGAGTAAACAATTACTGCAACGGCAATATTGTCTGGGTCTTGAATTAAAGAAGCGGTGTTAATTGTCTGATTGCTCAAGTTCTTAATCTCCAAAGCATCTCCTATCTCAATGGCTTTTTTTGCCTCTTCAAGAATTCTAAGCACATTCTCTTTTTCCTGCATAGAAAAATATGGAAAATAGAATTAATAAATGTTAAGTTTTTATATTGCATAAACTTCTTCAGTTTATGAAAAAAGTTATATTAGACACAAGCTTCATTTTGAGCTGTATAAGGAACAAAATAGATTTTTTTGAGGAAATAGAATTAAGAGGCATCCAAATTTTGATTCCAAAAGAGGTAATAGCTGAAATTGAAGGAATTTACAAATCAAAAAAGAAATTGCAATTTAAGGAAGAAGCAAAATTAGCATTAAAATTATTAGAAAATAGCAGATTTAAAAAAATCATCCTCAAAGATGATAATGTTGATGAAGGGTTGATTAAAGCTGCAGAAGAAGATAAAGAAGTTATTATAGCAACATTAGACAGGGAAATTAAAGAGAAGATAAAAAATAATAAATTAGTTATTAGAGGGAAAAAGAAATTAGAGATTGTTTAGTGTTATTTTCTCCCTGGCATTCCAAGTAAATCAAAAGGTGAAGAATTATCTACCATATCTCCTAGATTTAATCTTAATTTATATTTATATTCCACAGGGGAGCTTCTTAACTTTTCATAATTCTCTTTAGAAAGAAATAAATTAATATTATATTCTGAAGAGTCTGTAGTGACCTCTGGATTTCCATATGTTTTAAACTCTGCTAAGTATATTGGTTTTTGTTCTTCTCTGCCTTTTCTTAACTCTTGTAAATCTCTTAATTCCATATCAAAAGGTCTGAAATGTTCTATACTTCCTGGATAAGAAGAACCAGTTTTACCAAGTAATTTTGGTTGCAATTCTATTTTTAATATTCTATTTAATAAATCATTAGCATTCCACCCTAATTTTCTGAAAGCATGATTGTCAAAGATAAAAGAAGATTCTAAAGAATTCATTTTTGTTTGTATAGGATCTGTTCCAAAAATACCTCTCACTAAATTTCCAAATCTATTCATTTCTTGACCAATAGTATGTGCATAAATCCCAAAAGAACGGTTATTTCCAATAATGCTTCCAAATTTCTGAAGGACTACTCTATGGATTATCAGATCAGAAGATATCAAATAATCATTTAATAATTTTTCTTCAAAATTATCCCTTCTTGGAATAAGATAACCCCCACGATTAATACATAAGCCTCTACATTTAGAACTACTTTCTTCCCTACCAACCATAATCTTTACAACAAGATTGGATATTTAAACATTTATGTAACAAAAAATAATTTAACTCAAAAGCTTTCGGAAACCTTTAAAAACCAATTTTTATTATAATCTCTATCTAAAATGTTCTATTTAACTGAAGTGGAGGATTATGTAAGAGTAGAGCCAAAATTATTTGGTTTGCCTACTACAGAGGCTGTTGACAAGCAGCTTAAAGAAATATATACAGATTATTATGACAAAGAGTTGGGAAAAGTTGTTGGAGTTATTGAAGTTTTGAATGTTGGAGAGGGAGTGATAATTCCTGGAGATGGCGCAGCATACTACCAGTCAAGATTTAAATTAATTGCGTGGAAACCAGTTCTTCAGGAAATCAGTTATGGGATAATCTCAGAGATAACAAACTTTGGAGCATTTATAGATATGGGGGTTATGAAGGGAATGATTCATATCAGCCAGACAATGGATGATTATGTAAGTTTTAGCAAATCAGACAATCTAACAGGAAGAGCTTCAAAGAGAAGCTTGAAGCAGGGGGATTTATGCCTGGCAAGAATTGTAGCTATAAGCCATAAAGGAGATGAGCCAAAGGTGGGGTTGACAATGAGACAGCCGGGATTAGGGAAACTAGAATGGATTAAAGAGGATCAGACAAAAAAAGAAAAAGAAGCCAAAAAGGTTGCAAAAGTAGAGGAAAAGGCAGCTAAAGGGGGAAAGAAGAAATGAAAAAAAGAGAAGGATTAAGCAGATATGATTTGGGGATGATTAAAAAAATGCATGACGAACAACACTATACTTGTGTGGACCAAAAATATTTAGCCAAACAATTGGAAAAAATAGGTTTGCCCTCAAATGTCTCACGATTTGAGGTTGCACAAAAAATAAAACAACTTGAGGATGGAATATAAAATGGCAAAACAAAAAGCATGCAAACTTTGCAATACAATCTATGAAGGAGATAAATGCCCTAGATGTGAATCCAAAGAGTCAACAGAAGGGTTCAAAGGAAGAGTTGTTGTTTTAAATCCAGAAAAATCAGAGATTGCCCAAAAACTAAACATCAAAGATAAGGGGAATTTTGCTATCAAAACAAGATAATTCTAAAATGAAAAAAATAAATATAATAGAAGAAAAAAAGAACCCTTTGTTCAATAGGAAAGAGATCAAATTCCAGATTGAATCAAACATTACTCCTAGTTATGCTGAACTGGAAAAATTAATAACTGAAAAATTTTCAACTCATGCTGAGAACATAGCAATTAAAAAAATAAATGGAAAGTTTGGATCAAATAATTTTACAGTTGAAGTTAATGTTTATAATTCAAAAAAAGATAGAGATGAAACTGAGCCAGCATCAAAAAAAGATAAGTCTAAAGCAGAAGGGGGAGCAAAATAATGGCAAAGGCAGTTAAAAAAGGGAAAAAACCTCACAAAAACAAACCAACAAGCAAAAAATATACCAAATACAAGATTGATGGGGATAAGATTAAAAGAGAGAAATTTTGCCCAAGATGCGGCCCAGGAATATTCTTAATGAACAGTCAAGGAAGATTGTACTGTGGAAAATGCAGATATTCTGAATTCGGGGCAAAGTAGAAGATAAATAAAATTACTCTTTAATAAAAATTGCCCTTAATCCTGTATCTTCTTCGCTTTTAAAAAAGCATTTCATACCGACAAGAAATTCTAATTTTTTTTCTTTAAGCTCTTTTACAGTTTTTTCAATATTTTCAACAGGAGTGTAATATAATAAGTTATACCCTAATTCATTCCAATAAGAATAAGTTTTTCCTAATTTTACCCTATCTTCCTGGGTTAAATCAGCAGAATATATTTTTTTCATCTGAATATAAACCCTGGGAGGATTTCCATACCATCAAAAAGTTAGTATGAAGCTCCTCCTGGGGAAAAAGAGGTGATAAGAAATGTAATGATTGTAAATATATAAACCTTTCGGTTTTGTTACTCTTAAATAATGACTGCTGATTATTAACATAAAGTAGTAAATAGGTTAGGCACTACATGAAGTTTATTAAAATTTGTTAGGCACTACATCTATTAATTCTAGGCAGAAAACTCTAGATTCTATTTAAAAGTAGTTAGAAACATTTATATTATTTCTTGAATAAACAACAATAGCTGACAGGATATTTCGGTTGTCCTGAAAAGGATGTTATTATAGCAGCCTCTGTCAAGTGTTCAGCTATTAATATAGTAACTGGACTATAACTTACTATACGAAACTTGCACTTGTTAAGCTTGTCTATAAAGCGAAGAAGATAACCTTAAAGCAGACTGATAGGTTAAGAATTGAATTGGTTAGTGCTTAAGGCACTTTCTTCACCGAGTCCAGATGTCAGCTGTATATTTATAGATAAAGGAAAACATGGCAAAGAAAAAGAGCGTGAAGAAAACGAAAAAATCTAAAACAAGGAAGTCATCAAGAAAAATAAAAGGAAGGGGTTCCAGCAATAAAAGTAAGGATTCTAAGGTAAAAAAGTTAATCAAACTAGCAAAATCCAAGAAAAGAAGATAATTTATACGGTTTTCTTAACTATCTTCTGAAAAAAATTACAGAGAATATTTAAATAATAAAGTTTTTTAGATGTATTATGGAAAAAGAGGGCCAAAAGCCTAGTATAAAACAGGAGCAGATACATGATTTGCTGTTCAGCAGGGAAATAAGCTGGCAGGAGATTATTTATGACCTTATAAATACAGAACAGTTGGACCCATGGGATTTGAATATAACTATTTTGACTGATAAATATCTAGAAAAAATCCAGAAACTAGAAGAGGGGGATTTTTTTATGTCTAGTAAAATCCTGTTGGCAGCAGCATTTCTCCTAAGAATAAAGTCTGAAATTCTGCTTAATAAATATATCAAGAGCATAGATGAGATTCTTTTTGGGAAGAAAGAAGAAAAGAAACATGCTCTGGAAAGAATAGAACTAGATGAGGAGCTGCCGGAGTTGATTCCAAGAAGCCCGATGCCTAGATTTAAAAAAGTGACATTAAGTGAGTTAATTGATTCTCTTAACAAAGCGATAATCACTGAAAATAGGAGAATAAAGAAAGAGATACTGAATAAAAATGCTCTTAGAGAGGTATCTTTTTCTATGCCTAAAACAAAAATCAGTATTAAGGACAAAATAAGGGAAATTTATAAAAAATTATTCAGCCAGTTTAAAGAAAATCAGGAAAAGAAAAAAATAACTTTTACAGAGTTTGTAGGGCATGATAAGGAAGAGAGGATAATCTCTTTTTCTTCACTATTATATCTTGAAAATCAAAAGAAAGTATGGTTAGATCAAGAGAAGCATTTTGATGAAATACATATCTGGCTGAAAGAAATTTATCTCAAGCACAACCCTGACCCTTTTGAAGATTTAAAGCATGAAGCTGAGGAGCAGGTTAAAGAATTAGATGAAGAGCAAAAACAAAGGCTTGAAGAAATCAACAAAGATTTTAAAAATCCCATTGGCGAGATGCTTGAGTAACATGTCTATTTTCTGCTAATTCTGAATTAATTTTATGATTGGTTTAAGAAAGATTTATAAATTATTTAGAATAATCTTAAGTATGGCAAACAAATTAAACCCTAAAATTGTTTCCTTTTCTCTGGCTAAAAAACTCTAAGAAAACTGCCAGTTTTATCTTCATGGTTGCAAAACCTGAAGAGACAGAAATTTCCAATTTCTGTAACTGGCAGTAAAATACAAAGAGTTTTTTATATTACTAAAATCATGACTTCGGTTGTTAGTATTTATAGCATTATTACAGGATTAGTTGCAATTACTATCATTGCATTTGCATCTGGTTGGCTATTTGCAGTGGTATACAATTATCTGTTAAATAAATAAAATAGGCTTAATAATCTTACACTTTCTGGAAAACGAATAGCAATTGATAAGAAATAGAATATAATAAAAAGAGAGATTCATTTCTAAAATCATGAAACTCGGCGTTCTTTTTTCAGGAGGAAAAGATTCAACTTATGCGGCTTATATTGCAAAAAAATACGATTATGAAATAGCTTGCCTTATTTCTATCTTTTCAGAAAATCCTGAAAGTTATATGTTTCATACTCCGTCAATAGAAAGAACAGAACAGCAAGCCCGTTCAATGAGGATTCCATTAATAATCCAAAAGACAAAAGGAAAAAAAGAAATTGAGCTCAAAGATTTAGAAAAGGCGATTAGAAAAGCTAAGAAAGAGTATAAAATTCAAGGCATTCTCACAGGAGCAATTCAGTCTATTTATCAGGCATCAAGAATACAGAAAATATGCGATAAACTTGGTTTGGAATGTTTCAATCCATTATGGCAGAAAGATGAAGAGGAGTATCTGGATGAATTGATAAAAAATAAATTCAAAATTATCATAACAGGGGTATTTGCTTATCCTTTAGGAAAATTCTGGCTTGGAAGAGAAATTGACAGCCAATTCATAAAAGAAGTTAAAGAGCTTAATAAAAAATACAATATTCATATTGCTGGAGAAGGAGGAGAGTTTGAGACATTTGTTATAGACTGCCCAATGTTCAAAACCCCTCTGGAAATTATTAGTTCAAAAACTTCAGGAGAGAAAAATTCATGGAAGATGGAAATTGAGGTAAAATGAAAATAGCAAAAGGGATATTAGTTGCAGCGTTTTTAGCTATTTGCACAAACGTTAATTCATCATCCCCTGCAGAAAATCATCCACAAATTCGCCAAAAATATCATAAAAATATTGAGTCTCTTATTGAACCATTAAAAACAAATGGGTTTAATATTAAAGAATATCTTTCAGACCCAAGATTTGAGATTTATCAAGGAATAAGCAAAAAGTTCATAGACTCTCCAGAAAATAAAATAAATGATATTAAAGAGTACAAAAAAATTATTGGATTTGATGAAAAAGCGAAGAAAATAAAAAAGTTTGTCCTGGAAAATAAAATATATCTAGAAGAATCTGAAAAAAAATATAAAATCGCTAAAGAAATTACTGCGGCAATTATTGGGGTGGAGTCGGATTTTGGAGTTCATAAAGGAAAATACAATCCGTTTAATGCATATGTATCAATGTATGTTGAAAGTTATAGAAAAGAATTTGCAAAAAATCAGATTAAAGAGCTTTTGATTTTTTCCAGAAAAAACAATATTGATGTTTTAAGCATGAAATCAAGTTATGCTGGAGCAATAGGATACGGCCAATTCATTCCATCATCACTAAACAAATGGTTTATTGGTAATGAAATCTATAACATGAAAAGCAATATAATGTCAGTATCGAATTATCTATCAGATATTATGAAAGAGAAGAATGAAATTAGATTAGCAATCTTTGCTTATAATCAGAATCAATTATATGTTCAGGCAATTATTGACCTGGCAAAAGAGGCAAAAAAGTGATTCTTATAATAAACATCTCCAAAGAGAAGCTGCATTATCTTGAATTTGTAAAGCCAGTTGAGGATATCTTAAGAAAAAACAGCATAAAATTCATCACAAAACATTATAAAGAAATTCCAAAAGAAGATACATCTGCTGACAAGATAATCATCTGCGGCACTAGCTTAAAAGACAATGATTATTTGGATAATCTATCTTATTTTGGCTGGATTAAAGAGAGCAGCAAACCAATCTTTGGAATTTGCGGGGGGATGCAGATTATTTCTTTAATATTTAACGGGAAAAAGAAAAAATGCAGGGAAATTGGGAAGATTGAAGTTGATTTCAGAAAGGAGTTTCTAGGATTTGAAGGAAGAATCAAATCATATGCATTGCATTCCCTATATGCAGAATCAAAAGATTTTGAAATTTATGCAAAATCAGATAAATGCCCTCAAGCAATAAAACACAAGACAAAACCTTTGTATGGAGTATTATTCCATCCAGAAGTTATGAACAAAGATGGAATATTGGAATTTTGTTCATTTACCTCCTCCGTCGATAAAATTTATTCTTAAATAAATCTTATCTGGTTTTTATCATTTTTATAAAAAAGTTTATAAATAATGCATTCCTAATATAATCAATTAAAAAAGAGGTCTCTCAACATGGCAGCTAAGAAAAAAAAGAAAAAGTAGATAATTTTTAAATAGTTTGTTATTTTTATCTTTTATTTTTATTTTAACTAAAATTTTTCAAATACTTCTTTACCAGTTTTCATATCTTTAACTTTAAATTTCTTTTTCTCAACTTCTTGTTTACCGACGAAAATAACCTTATTGATGTTATATGAATTAGCGTAATCTAATGCCTTAGATGGCTTCCCATAAAATAAGATTACATTTTCTCCTCGGTCCCTTAGTTTTTTAGCGAGCTTAATTGATTCACTATCTTCATTTAATGATATTAATAATATTCTTTGATTCTCTAAATTTATTTTTGCAAGCTGGCTTAATCTGTCTAAACCAAGGGAAATTCCTGTTGATGGAAAACCATCAACCAGATAACTCCCTCCTGCAATTATTGTATCTTTCATCTCTTTACTCTTAATCTCAAAGACTGCTCCATTATAGTAGCTCAATCCTCTTGCCAAATTTGCCTGAAAGTTTATTTTAATTCCATAAATCTTACAGCATTCTCTTAATTCTTCTATTTCGCTGTACGAGCTATATTTCTTGAAGTATGTTTCTGGTTTTTTTAATATTGAGAGGATATTTTCAGCTCCATACTTTTTCAGATTCTCCTTAACTACTTTTTCTGGGAGTTTGTCTAACTTGTCTACTTCCTTTATAACCTGCTCTTTTTGCTTTATCCCTTCACTCTCCAATAGCTCATTAAGCAGTTTTCTGTTATTTACATTTATTGTAAAGGTTACCCCTAATTGACTTAAAATGTCTGAAGTTAAAGCTAAAATTTCTGCCTCATCTTTGGTTGTGGAGCCAATAATGTCTGCATCTGCCTGTGTGAACTGCCTAAATCTGCTTGAAGAAACAGGCTCATCCCTGAATACCTCTCCTATTTGATATCTTTTGTAAGGAAGTTTTTTATTCTTAGCAATTCTCTTTAATTGAAATGTAAATTCATATCTTAAAGCTAATTCTCTTTTACCTTTGTCCTGCAGTTTGAATATATCTGAAATAGCTTCGTCCTGATTATTTTCTCCCCTCACAAATTCTTCATATTCAATTATCGGAGTTTCAGCCGGCTCAAAACCATATCTTTCAAAAGTTTCAGTCATTATATTTTTAATTTTAGCTCTCTTTTGGGCTTCTTCCAATGTATAATCATTGAATCCTTTAACCAACGAAATCTTATAGTCTGATCTGCGCATAGGTGTAGTTTTAGATTTCGTAGCATCAAAAATCTCTGATTTTTTAGTGCTGTCTGTTTTCATCTTTTTTCTCCAATTTTTTAGCTAAATCCTCGGTTTTCCTTTTAATTGCCGTTACAATTTTTCTAATATTTTTCTCATTCATTTTTTGCTCATCTGGAATTTTCCAAAAAACTATTTTTTTATTGATTGGAGCAAGCCAATAATCAAACATAATTTTTGGGATGTCGTCTGCTACAACCACTATTAAATCTGCCTGGATAAGATCTTTTAATTTAATAGGTTTAGGTTTGAAACTTATTGGGATTTTTTCTCTTTTGGCAACTTTCTTTTGAACCCTGTCCCCCCACCCCCCCATTATAAAACCTGCACTACTCGCTTTGACACTCTTGTTTTTGTTTATCTTATTGAAGTATATTTCAGCAATCTCGCTTCTAAAAATGTTATACTTGCAGATAAAAATTATCTTTTTGATATTCTTGTAGTTCATTTTAATTTCTCTTAAGGGCGGAAGGAGGGAATTGAACCCTCTCCTTGTGAGCCACAGTCACACGTACTACCATTATACTACAACCGCCATAATTTTTAATCTCTCCTTAATTTATCTAACTTAGTTGAATATAGTATAAAAAGATTCTCTTTAGAATAAAAAAGTCTTGAATTTTTTGTTTTGGATTTATCAAAGTACTATAGACTTTACTAGTCATAATCTCCGCATGTCTTGTAAATAGGGGCTATTGTCTTAAGTTTATCTAAATTAACTGCTGGAAAGACCTTCTTAAAACATATTTCTGAAAGAAGTCCGTCTGTAAATGTAAATCCCTTTCCGTCATAATCTCTTTTCTGAACAAAGAAAAATTCTCCTGCTGCTTCTAGTTCAATTGTTTCACAAATACAGCATCTTCTAACAAGCTTATTTTCCATAGTTATGAAATTAGCAACAAACACTATTTAAACCTAACTTTTTTTCAGATATTATGAAAAATAAAAAGGAAAGAACACAAGAAAAATCAGGCAGAATTAGGAGAAAAGAGAAATCAACGGGTTCTCGCGACTTTGAAAGAAAGCAAAGAAAAAAAGTAGCCGTTCAGCGCTTCAAGGAAAGAGCGTATGAATTGTTAGCGCCAGCAGGAGATTTTCCTACACTAGTGACTGCTGTAAAAGCCGGAGCTGACGCAGTTTATTTTGGGCTGCAAGAGTTTAACATGAGAGATGCTGCAAAGAACTTCAAGATAACTGACCTGTCAAAAATTAAGGAAGTCTGCAAAAATAAAGTAAAGATGTATCTAACTTTAAACACTATAATCTATAATGATGAATTAGAAAAAATTGAAGAGTTAATAAAAAGTGTTAAAGGAAAAGTTAATGCAATTATCTGCTGGGATTTGTCGGTAATTAATTTATGCAAAAAATTCAATATTCCTTTCCACATCTCAACTCAAGCTTCTGTCTCAAATATCGAGGCGGCAAAGTTCTACAAAAAACTTGGAGCAAAAAGAATTGTTTTGGCTAGGGAGCTGAATTTGAAACAAATAAAAGAAATATCCAAGATAATTGATATTGAATGTTTTGCCCACGGAGCAATGTGTGTTGCAATTTCTGGGAGATGTTTTATGTCGCAGCACTCTTTTAAAAGTTCTGCTAATCGTGGAAAATGCCTGCACTCCTGCAGAAGAAGCTATATCATTAAAGATGATTCTGGCGCTGAATTAAGGCTTGAAAATAATAGGGTAATGTCTGCAAAAGATTTATGCACTCTGCCTTTTATTGAGAAAATGAAAAAAGCCAGGGTGAAATATTTTAAGATAGAGGGGAGAAACAGAGATCCAAGATATGTGGATACAGTTGTAAGAGTTTATAGAAAAGCGTTAGATAAGAAACTAACAAAAAAAGAGATAAATGAAGGGATAAAAGAACTTGAAAAAGTCTACAATAAGGGATTTTCTTCTGGATTTTATTTGGGAATGCCAACATCAGATGATTTTTCAAAAGTTGAACATAATGCATCAAAAGAGAGAAAACATTTTATTGGCAAGGTTACTAATTATTATTCAAAAATAGGAGTTGCTACAATTAAACTGGTTTCAAGTGTAAAAGTTGGAGATGAAATCATTATAATTGGGAAAACAACAGGATTGGAAAAATCAAGGATACAGCATATTGAGATGAACAATAAACCAATTCAAAAAGCTAAAAAAGACGATGAGATAGGGCTAAAACTTCCGGTTGTGAGAAGAAATGATGAAGTTTATGTTATCAAAAAATCCTTGAGTTTTACATAGGCTTAAAAGTCGTGGTTTGTTTAGGACTCATCAAGATGTGAAACATCTTGAGTGTGCTCAAGAACTTTCAGTTCTTGACATTTGGATGCTAGAAAATTGCCTTTTGAAACAATTCTCTCGTGCTCAAGATTGCATTCATCCAGATGCTGAAGCATCTGGTTTTCTGCACCAGCAATCTTGACATAAAGAAAACTGACTAAAAATTATACAGAGAAAAAGAATAAACTACCACATCATCAAAAATCAATGATTTTTGAGTGTGCTCAGAAATCCATTTTGCAAGATTTCTGACATTATGTGGCAGACAATTGCCAAAGGCAATTGTCTCTTTTTCTCTGGCTAAAAAACTCTAAGAAAACTGCCAGTTTTAACTGGCAGTAAAATACAAAGAGTTTTTTATATAAATTATTTTAAAGTATAGAGATACACTAAATTCATGGCTATAGATTTAGAATTGGTTAAACTGGCTGAAAAATATTGCAATCACTATCATAAAGGACAATTCAGAAAAGGCAGCAATCAACCTTTTTCTTCCCATCCGATTGCTGTTGCAAGAATCCTCAGAGAATTTGGTTATAGAGATATAATAACTCAATGCGTAGCACTGCTTCATGACATAGTGGAAGATACCAGCATAATAACTGGAGAGATTAAAGAAGCATTCGGATATGAAATTTCAAATGGAGTGTATTTACTTTCTAAGAATACTATAGATAAAGAAACAAAAAAGTTGGCCAACAGAGTTATCTCAATTGATGATTGTCATTTATCCCAGGAAGATTTGTATAAAATAAGGCTAATATATGCAAGAGATAAAATCAAGAGAGTAAAGATAGCAGATATGATTCATAACACCAGAGATTTAGCATCATTGAATTCTAAAGGCATAGAAAGAAAAATTATAGATTCCAAGAATTTTTATATCCCAATGGGCAAGAAAGTTGCACCAATCATGGTCAATGAATTAATTAAAAATATAGAAAATTATAAAACTAAAAAAAATAGTTAATGTAGGACGTATAAATTTATTCACTCTCTATTAAAAGCCTTAAGAAGCTTGAAATATTCTTCTTTGTCCATTACTTTATCTGTTTCTGACAGCCCAACATGTTCAGAAAATTTCAAAAATGCGTGAGGTTTATATCCTTGTTTTTTTAATGAAGCAATAGTTGGCAGTCTCTTATCATCCCACCCTGAATATTCTCCTCTTTCAATTGACTCTCTAAACTTTGTTGTTGAAAACTCCAGCCCTTTAAAATGAATCCTTCCAAGAAAGCCTGTCCACGGAAATTTTTTCCCTAAAGCATCATAAATCATTTTCTGTCTCTGAGCATTGTCTCTATGGTCTTTTCCACGGATAATATGAGTCATGCCCATATCAATGTCATCTACGGCAACAGCAAGATTCATCAATGGCCAAACTCGGTATTTATTTTTTTGCCTTGGATGTTCATGAGTGTTTACCCTTGCTAATGGGAAATCCCTCATTGCAGGATTTTTATGTTTCATATCTGATTTAAACCTTAAAGCAACCTCTCCTTCATTAAATCCATTTTTATCAAGCATTTTATCCCATCTTCCCATATTTTCCTTAACAGTTAAATCCCTGCAAGGGCAATTCTTTTTTGCAGAAACAAACTCTCTGAACTTATCGGCAGAGCAAGTGCAGACATAAGCTGCTTTTTTATTTATTAATCTCTCAATATATTTGTAATAAATCTCCATTCTATCTGACTGGATTACAATTTCAATTTGATTTCCAAAAAGCCATTTTGATTCTTCTTCTATCATTTTATAAGCTGGATTATAAATATTCTCGGGATTTGTATCTTCTATTCTAACATAAAATTTACCCCCATATTTCTTCACATAAAGAAATGAGAGAGAGGCGGTTGCGGCATGACCTATATGCAATGGCCCAGAAGGAGATGGAGCAAACCTCATAATAACCCCTGATTTTTTAACACCAGGCAATTCAGATAAACCTTCTCTAACTTCCCTTTCACTAACCTCATCTTTAAATTCCTCAAATTGCTTTTTTTGTTCTTCAAAAGAGAGTGAATTTACTTCGCTAACTATTTGAGATATTTTTTTAGCATATTTTCCAACTTCATCTTTCTTCAGCCCTTCATTAAATAAAGCAGAAATCACAGGCCCTTGCGCAGCCTTTCCGTCATATGCAAGAGCATTTTTCAATGCATAAGCTTTAGCTTTTAACTCAAGAGTTTTTTTATTTATCATAATATTTTTAAAGAAAAAGGATTAATAAAAGTTGTTAATCTAACTTAAGGAGAATTGGAATGTAATACATCTCTTTTACGCACTGCTTCATAAAGCTCTCCACCAGAATTTATTTCTTTACCTGCTTCTTTAAGAACTCTTGGGTAATCCTCTTTTACTTCATTAATTGGAATGCACTCTTTAATGTCTGTGAAGCAGATTTCTTGATTATTATTTCCATATGAAAAACATCTGTTTATTTTGCCAATGCAAACTTTGTCAGCATTATTGTCCCCATCAAAATCAAATATTTCGTCGCCATTAACACATTTATAATGATATATCCAATATTTTTTATCTGCAATAGAATAGAGTACATTACATTCAACTCCATCACTTCTCCCTAAAACAATCTCCTTTCTTTGGAATATGGTATTTATTTTTTGGTTCGTATTTTTAGCATAAGATGTGCCTGCCAAAACAAATAAAGGCAGTAATGCTGTTGAGATTATTGAATTAAGCGTTGCCATTAAAGTTTAAAGATATAAATAGTTTATAATTATGATAGTTTGAGGGTATTTACTTAAAATTCCTTAACACCAGCTTTTTTCTCCAAAAGGTCAATTCTTTGCTGCAAATGATAAACTTTATTTGATAAATCTTCCATTCTAGAAGTCATATCACTAAGCCTTTTTGCAAGCTTCCTTCTTTTTTCATCTATGTTATCATGAGCATCATGCCCAGAGGATAATTCACCTTGATTAGAACTTGAAGAACTTGATGAGATTGGAGAGATGCCTGAAAAAAAGCCAAAAGGGCTGTATGGCGAATCTTCTTTAGAAGAGTGAGATTTTGTTTGACTGTTACTTTCATCATGTGTCTTAGAAAGTTTTTCCTGTTGTCTTTTGTATCTTCCAGTAAAATCAATTACCTTGTCTTTTTTTCTAAACCAAAATAATCCCATATTTTAGTAAAGAATATCTCATTTATAATAATTTCTATACAGAGAAAAAGAATAAACTGCTTCCTTTAGGTGGCAGACAATTGCCTTGCAATTGTTTCTTTTTCTCTGGCTAAAAAACTCTAATAAAACTGCCAATAAAATACAAAGAGTTTTTTATATTTGCATTAAACTATTTTAAAAGATTGAAAGAGTACCAGTATAAATCTTATAGAATCAATTATGGCAAACATTTTTTAAATACTCATTTATTGATTAATAGGTATATGGCAGAAATAAAATCAATATCTAAAATAATTGAGGAGATTAGCCCTTATTACAAAGAAAAGGGTGGGCCAGAAGCAGAGCATAATTTAGTCTATGAATCTTATTCTGAGAGTTTAGAGCCTATTTATTACTTCATTATTGATTTAATGAATGATTTTGGCCTTAAGCCGGAAAAACTCGTGGATAACTTTGTCTCAGCTACTGGAGGGGCGTATTTTTCAGAAACAGGGATGAAAGCTGTAAGAATGCAGGAAGAGGCATCAAAAATAATGGCAAATATAAATGCGGTTGTCAGAAGCGTTTTAAATATTGTCCACGATTTGAAAGATTATACAATCAGGCTGCAAAGCTATGATGATATGAATTCAAAAGATAAATCCAAAACCGAGGGTGCAAGACTTTCATTAAAACAGATATGGATGGATAAAGTGGACATATCAAAAGGCAATTCAAGCATAAAAGCTATGGCATTAGGGCAGGTTGGCTTCCAGACGCTGATTCATGCTTTTTTGGCTGCCAAGGATGAAAAAGATGTTGAAAAAATGGATTTAAATGATATAGTAAAAAGAATCCTAAAACCAAGAATTCATGAATTTAATATATGGGTTGAAGAATCTGAAAAAGAGCTGAGAAAAAGATATGAGATTGAAAGGGTTTATCTAAAAAGCCAGGTTAACAGCGTGAAGCTTTATTCAAGATGGGCAAAACCTTATTTAAAAGCAGCTCAAGAGCTGGAGATGAAAGAGCCTGGAAGAAGCCCTGACTTGGTAAAAACATTTAACAGAGTCTTGCTTGAATTGACATTATTAGGGAAATCAAAACTGAATGTAAAAGATCTTGCGCTTGCAGGCGAGTTGCCTCGGGAGTTTGCGAAAGAAGGATTTTTAAAATCATTAAAAAGAAACTATTACAGCTGCATATTAGTTGATTTTAATTTTAGGGCAGTGCCACAGCAAGGGGCATTCATCGGAAAAGCTGATGTTAGCTTCAAAGTTTATGCATTGAATGACGATGAAATTAACAAACTTGACAAAGAACTGGATAATTCTGATTTAGGAGATGCTTTAAAATTAATTGAAGGGACGACAACAGAAAGCTTAAAGCAGCTGCAAGATGAGATAAATTTTTTCCTTGAAGAAAAAACAAAAGAAGAAAAGGAAAAAACTAACGAAGGAGCAAACCCTTTTTTAGCAATAATAGGATATTATGGGAAGAAACCAGAAAGAAAAAAAGAGAAGGAAGAGAAAGAAATAATTGTAAAAAAAGACAATTTCATTGAAAAAGAACATTTAAGAAAATTATCTGCAGAAAAAGCTAAAGATACTGCTTTTAATATATTTGACATATACAAAAAAGCCCATGGGATGGCAAGCTTTACATAAACATAAGTTTTTAAATTTCTATTTATTGATTTAGAGATGGCTAACTACTATTCAACTGAAGAGTCATATATGAAAGAAATGATTATACGTAATCTCAAAAAAGAGTATAACATTGAGTTGGAGGGTATTGCAAGGCCGTATGCACTAGTTAAAGGAGAAAGAGTATATCTTCCTCTTAATCTAAATAAAGTTTCTGCAGAAAGGTTAAAAGAGTTTATAAAAAGATTGCAGATTGAGAAAAAACCTGAGGATATTTTTAAAAATCTTACAAAGCCGACATATTCAAAAGAAGGAACAGGGTTAGAAAGAATTGTATCTAAGGCAGTGGTCAATGGAGCAATTATTCTTTTCTCAATATCCTTATTGATATTATTATCTTCCAGGGCAAATTTAATCACAGGACTTGCAATAATAGAAGATATCTCTTCTGCAAATTTGAACATAGGGATAATCATCTCCCTTGCAATAATTCTTGGATTGATAGCTTACAAACTCAAGAAAAATAATTAAATTATCTTAGAAAAAACTAAGCAGCATGGCGATAAGGGTCATGATTAACCAATTCTGTTAAAATACCTCGATATGTCCCTTTTTTTTCATTATGCCTGGGTATCATAACTGGATGCCCACTCTTTCCCAATAAAGTAGTTTTTCCATCATGATAAAATATTTTCATATGATTCTTCGATTCCTTTATTATATACCCTGCTCTCTCTGCATCTCTTGCTAATCTTGAATAGGTTTCCATTTTTCCTGATTCTAAAACATTTCTCAGCTCTTGGGCAGTTTTTTCCTGCCTTACTGTCTTTTCAAGCCTTCCTTCCTGAAGCAAAACCAGCCCGCCAATTATCAAAACCAAGCTTAAGACAGAGCCGACTGCATCAGCTCTTTCAGATACAACATTCCCTGTAATCCCGGACTGCGAGCTTATCAGCAAAAAAGTTCCGATTAAGAATAAAAATGCTCCAAGAAATTTTTTGAATGTTGGAATCATATTTATCTAATCAACAAGATATTTTAAAAACTATTCCATAATCTTAAATATTCCAACATCCTTTTGAGTATATGAAAAAACAAAAGAATTTACAAAAGAAGAAAAATGAGAAAACTTCTAAGAAACATCAGCTAAAAGAAAAATTAAAAAAAGAGGTTGAAGAAAAGCAGAGAGAATTTTTTGAAAAAGAATTAAAAGAAAAAGCAAAAGAGAGCACTGAAAAAAACTCAAAAGAAGAAAAATCAACGATTGATAGCATTCAACTTAAGGAATTTCTGAAGCCATCTGGAAAATCAATTTCTCCTGTGCTGGAAAAAATTGCCAGCATCCCTCAAGAAAAAACATTAAGGAAGATGGTAGCTTCTTCTCCAATATTCAAGAAAGATGTGGAAACTGGCGAGGTAAAATACACTCCTGATAGTGGATATAATCTTGATTATAAATCACCAAATAATGGCAAAGAGAGGTATGAAAATTCTCCGAATATGATTTGGAATAAAATAAATGCAGGAACTATTGAAAAAGAGGTTAATCCTCATGTGATAGGAATTTCTCCTCAGCTTAATGCTAGAAATTATGAGAATAAAAAAGATATAGAAAAAAAATATATCTCTCCTGAAAGGCTGGATAGAAAAAAACAGAAGCTGCCATTTGAAGAAAATAAAAAGTACAGAACATCTAATTTTAGATAATTATATAAATAAAATTTCACTCGTATAAACAAGAAAAAATGGCAGGTGAATACACTATTAGAAATATCTACCAGGGAGGGTACTCTTCTCTAAAACCTTCTTATGGAGATATCTTTACAGGATACAGAGCTTCTGCAGAGAGTATTGGAGTATCAACAGATCCTAGAACAGCAAACATTTTGCAAGAGGTGTCAACCAAGATAGCTCCAGGGCAGAAAGTAATTGAACTTTCTTTAATCACGCCAGAGATTATGGAGTCCATACCAAAACAGCACTTAAAAGAAGTTAACAGGCTGAGTAAATTAGCAGGTGTTGAGGTTACTGTCCACGGGCCTTTAGCAGAAGCTTCAGGAATATCTGAGCAAGGGTTTAGTGAAACAGGGAGAAAATCTGCTGAGAGGCAGATGAGTATGGCAGTTGAAAGAAGCCATGAGATAAATCCAAATGGAAACATTCCTGTGACATTTCACTCATCTTATGCAATACCAGGTCCAGAAATAGAAAAAACAGAAAAAGGCGAGAAAATCAAGGCAGCTCTTGTTATTAACAATGAAACAGGAAAGATAGCCAAAATCCCGCTAAAAGAAAGAAAATGGCCTGGAGAAGAAGGAGAGCCGGATATTAAAAAAGAGGTGGCAAAAATAAATGAAAGCACATGGGGGGATACAATAAGAACACTGACATATTACGCTGACATGGGAGAGAAATCCACTAGAGGTTATTCTGAACTTATGTTCAAACTGGCAGAAAGCGAGAAAGAAGCAGGAAAACCTTTAGTTGATGCAAAAAAAGAGGCAATTTCCCAATATAATTTTGGAGCAACATATCTTAATGAATCATATAGGCAGTTAAAAGATCTTTTTGAGCTGGCTAAAAAATATGGCACTTCAGAAGATAAAAAAATCTTAGAGAGTTTCAGCAAAGAAATTGAAGAAAATGCGGTGAAGATAAAAAATAATCCAAAAGCAAAAGAGAATGTTGACTTAATGAAAAATATTATAGATAAAGGGGTTGAAACATTTGGGAAAATGAAGACTGTTCCTGAAATATACAGGCCTTTGAATGATTTTGCAATGGAGCAGTCAACTACGACTTTTGCAAACATTGCATTAGACTCTTATAAAAAATTCAAGGATAAAGCTCCTATAATTTCTATTGAAAACCCGCCTGCAGGTGGGGGTTTTTCAAGAGCTGAAGATTTAAGGAATCTTGTTGAAGAGTCAAGGAAAAAATTTACAGAGGTGGCTGTAAAATCAAAAGCTGAAGGAGGATTCAGTTTGTCTGAATCTGAAGCAAAATTACAGGCAGAAAAATTACTTGGAGTAACCTGGGATGTCGGTCATATCAATATGCTTAGAAAATACGGATATGAGGAAAAAGATATTATTAAAGAATCAGAAAAAATAGCTCCTCTAGTCAAGCATGTTCACTTGTCAGATAATTTTGGGTTTGAGCATACAGAATTGCCGATGGGGATGGGGAATGTCCCTCTTAAAGAGATAATGAAAAAACTTGGAGAAAAGGGGGAGAAGGCAAAAAAAATTGTTGAGGCTGCCCACTGGTGGCAGCATTTTAGAACATCTCCAATCGAATCATCACTTGAAGCATTAGGCTCTCCTATTTATGCAACAGGCGGCACCCCTTACTGGAATCAGGCAATAGGATACCAGCAAGGATATCTCGGAGGATATGGAGCAATGCTTCCTCAAATAAGTTATGAAACTTTTGGCGCCGGGTTTTCTCAGCTTCCTATGGAGTTAGGAGGACAGAGAGCAGGAGCAGCTGGAAGCAGGATGAGTGGGAGAGGGATGGAATAGTTAATACAGAAAACAAAATTAAACTGCCAGATTCATGTGGCAGACAATTGCATGGCAATTGTCTTTTGTTTTCTGTCCCAAAAACTTCTGACAAACTGTCAGCTTTATCTTCATGCTTGCAAAAGCTGAAGAGACAGAAATTTCTAATTTCTGTAGCTGACAGTAACATATAAGAAGTAAGAAGTTTTTGATATTAAAAACTAATAAAGTTTAATAATTAAAAAGATGGTGGAAAAAAAATTTACAAGAGAGATTTCTGAATTGCAGACAGATTCTCAAAAAAAAGGCAAGGATATTTCTAAAGTTAAAAAACAAATTGAAAATCCGAAAACATCCGAAAAGAAAGTCAAGATAAATAAAAAAAATGTTCCGACATTGCAATTAAAAAAAGAAACAGAGATTGCAATGGACTTTGCTACAAAAGCATACCAGAAATTCAACAAAATTGTCAAGTCAATTATTCTCTTTGGCTCAGTTGCAAAACAGCAGACATCCAACGGGTCAGACATAGACATAATAATTGTCATTGATGATGCTTCTATAAGATGGGATATTGAGCTGATTGCATGGTACAGGGAGGAGCTTGATAAAATATTAAAATCAAATCCTTACAATAAAAACATTCATATAAACACAGTTAAATTGACAACTTTCTGGGAGGATTTAATGAGAGGCGACCCTGTTATTATAAATGTTTTAAGATACGGTGAAGAGCTGATAGATTTTGCAGGGTTTTTCACTCCATTAAAATCTTTGTTAATCAGCGGAAAAATAAGGTCAACACCTGAAGCAATTTATAATTCTCTTCAGAGAGCTCCAGTCCATATTTTAAGAAGCAAAGTTGCTGAGTTAAATGCTATTGAGGGATTATACTGGGCAATGGTTGATTCTTCACATGCTGCGCTGATTGCTGCAAAAATTCTCCCCCCTTCTCCAGAACATATAGGAGAATATCTAACAGAACATTTTGTAAATAAAGGGATGCTAAATGTGAAATATATAAAATGGTACAAAGATTTAATATATATTCATAAACAGATATCTCATGGGAAGATAAAAGAGCTGAAAGGCGTAGAGGTTGATATCTGGCAGGAGAGAACAGAAGAGTTCTTTAAAGTAATGACTCAATTAGTTGATAAATTAATTAGCTAAATACAGCTTATCAGATATTTCTTTAAGCGCTTCTTTATAGGTTTGTTTAACAATATTCGGCCTTAAAGATTCAAACTTAATCTCTTCCAGTATGCTTATAATTAATGTTAAATTCTGATATTTTTTCTGAGTTTTTTTTGCATTTTCAATTTCTTCACCTAAAAAATTATAAATGCCTTTATCTTTACCTTCAAGAATAAACTTAGATTTCTTTAATTTGTCGCTTATATCCACAAACTTTTCTCCAGAAAATTTTTCAAACTCTGCCCTTACCTTGCTAGTTTCTCCTGGGTTCAGATAAGATTCAATATCTCCTGTATAATATGTTAGCAATTCTTCAACCTTTAAAGAACCCAAAGCGTTTTGGTAGTCTGCAGAATAAGTTTTAATTACATCTTCCATACCACCATGTTTAGCAGCTATTCTTACTGCCTTTTTTGCATCCACCCCCATAGAGTCACACAATGCATTTATTGCACTTTCTATATGTATACTATCTGTTTCATTTTTTAAGAAACGTCTTGCTAATTCAGCGTGCTTATATCTTTCTAAACCTTTTAATCCTATTAAATCTTCTAATGCCATGATATTTAGGAGTATCTGAAGTTTATAAATCTTTCGTTTTTGTTACCACTTAAAAGTAAATGCTAATTAAGTTTTTCAGAAATAATCTTAGTCCTGCACGGAAGCTTTGATTTAACCTGATTAATCAGTTTTCTCGCAGATTGGACTGCTTTTTCATTTTGGACAGCAATAACAAATATTCTTCCATTCTTTTTTAAAATTGCCGCCTTTCCCATAGGCTTCCCAAAAGAAAGCTGCATTCCTGTCTGCATTCTGTCTGCTCCTGCACCAGTAAGCATTTTATTCTCTCGCTGAATATGATGAGGGAAGGGAATAACTTTAAACATATATTGCCCTGCAAGCTCTTCATCCAACCCTTTGTTTATAAATTGCCTGCATGCTTCAAGAGCATTATGCCTAATCTGGACTTTTTCCGTAGAAACTGTTGTCAAAACATACGGCAGGTTTCCGCTATTAAACAGATTTTCCTTGCCCATGGTGAATTTTACTATCTTTTGAGGAGGAACTGTCTTTATATAGGACTTCTGCATTTTTTTACTGATTCTAGTATAAGGAATAACTTTCTTCTTTGAGTATGCTGATGCTTTTCTTAACGATACCATTTATTTTATCTCCACATCTGTTGTAACAGCCTGGCCTGGAAGCCCTTTTTCAAAAATAGCCCTTACAATTCCTTTATTTCCGTGGGCAGCTGAAATCCTGCCATTGATTATTTTTCCAGCTGGTGATTTCCATTTAACCTCTTTCCCAACAAATTTCTCAGCACTCTCTCTTGTTGAAGTTCCAGCTATCTCTATCAAAAAATGCCTTTCATGAATTGTTTTCCTTCCTCGCCTAAATTGAACAACTTTTCCTTTTGTCATTTTAAATTAGTTTCTAATACACAATTTTTATATATTAACTATCAATAAAATTAGTTTTTAAACATTACTGATACAGAATTATCTCAGATGAGATATTTATCTAACTCTTCTTCTTTAGAAGGAATAAAAGAATAATGCCTTCCTGTCTCTCTTCCCCCAGGATCACCAGTAATCACTCTTAAGATTAACCCCTTCTCAGCAAATGATTCCAATAACGGTTTTACTTCATACATCCTAAGACTTTTTCTTTCAGGATATAAGTTATTCCTTATAATTTCTTGGGCAACACCACTAGAACTATAATAATGCCCTGGATTGAATGAATATAGCCTTTTGAGTGCCTCAATTACTGCATCTTTTGCCTTTTTCCCATTAAAATTCCTTGGATTCATGATGTTCTTCTTAAAAAGAGATATATAAAAATTTATATTCTCTAACAAATGTATAAAAGTGTATAAAAAGTATGGAATCTTCACAACAAAGATTTAGATTAAAAATCCATAAAATTAATGTTCTAAAACAAAAATATTTCTCCCAACAATCTGCTCTTCCCTAAATTCAGGTATTGGAAACCCTTTAACTAACTTTAATCCTGTTTTATTTAAAATATTATCAATGCTGCAGCTCACTCTTCTCTTTTCAATTTTTATTAATGGGGCTGTAAATACAATCCTGCCAGAGATTTTATTTTTTAAGTTGTTTAATACTTCAACCATAAGCTTTTCAAATTCTCTGATCATTCTTTCAGCTTTTTCTTTTGTCGGAATCTTTGTTAATAGCTCTCCTAAATCCGGCTCGGTGACAATCACATCAGATTGATTAATACTAACTATTCTTGAATCTCCATTAATCAGTTGATAATTTTTTTTAGAAAAACCCATCCATTTTAAATTCATCTCAGCTCCGCTGATGGCTTGAGCGTCTTTGTCAATACCAATGACTTTAACCCCATGTATTAATGCCTCCTGCAAAACAACCCCAATTCCGCAAAAAGGGTCTACTAATATTCCTTCTGACTTAACCTGAGATAAATTAATCATTATCTTGGCTAATCTCGGAGAAATAGAAAGCGCTTCTCTTCTTACTGGCTTGTGCATGTCTCTTTTTTCTATTTTTTCATAATCACAGTTTTGGATTATTTTGCCGAAATACTGATTATTTATTTTACTGTCATTAAATAAAAAATATTCTTCATCAATTAAACTAGAGGAGATATTTTGCACCTGCTTTCCAGTTTGAAGTTTTATACTCCCAGTTAACTTTTTCTCTGTCGCCTTTAATTTTTCAGACTTAAATCTTCTTTTTAGATAATTAGAAATATCTGCTGTTCTATCTGAAAAATCCCAGAGAACATAATTAAATTTGTTCTTTACCCCATAATAAAGCTCTCTCTTTTCAAGTTCATCCAGGATTTTGCTTATATCTCCTGAAGAAATGACTTCTCCTATTGCAATAACACCTCCAAATTTATCTATGGCATTCTCCTCAATTTTTCTTTCAACTTCAATCAAAATTGAATTGTTATTCACAGTATATTTACTAATTTGATTACTCTCCTTTTCAGAAAATTTGTTCTGTTTTTCTGAAGTCTTTGTGGTAGAGAATATAGCCCTTTTCAGATAGTTGTTATTTTCTAAATAAGAGATAATTTCTGCGATGGATAATTCTATATTTCTTCCTAAAATAAATAAATATTTCATATGTTAAGGAAAGATATTATGTTTAAAAATATGAAGGCTTGTCTTTTCAGAGTCAAAGTCCTTGACATCATAAAATAATTTCGTATTCTCCTATCTCTTTCTTAAGCAATTCAAAAACCTTTGGATTAATTCCAACAGATGGTTTCCCTTTTTGTTTTGAAACAGCGTTTGTAACTTCATCTATATTTGAATCTTCAATTTTGTCAGTTAATTTTTTAAAAATATTCCCTTTTATAAAAAAACTTTTCCCATCAACTGTCAATAATTCAGCTAGCTGTTCTTTTCCATTCTCATTGTATTTCACACCCATTCTTCCTTTTTCAAGAGACATCAAATCTTTTCTTTGAGAATATTCAATTAAATCATTTATTAAGACAACTGCATTCTTTCTCGCTTCATCAATTTTATGAGAGCTTGATTTGCCTTTTTTAAATTCCTTTCTGGCAGAGATAACATCTTTTAATATTCTTAGATGCCTATGGGAGAATTTTCCTTTTTTAACAAACTGATTCTCAAATTCTTCAACTGTTTTTTCCTGTGATTTCTTTCCAATTAACGGCTTTAATAATTCAAACACATCATTATAAATCTGTCCAATAGTTCTTTCTTGAGCTCTTTTTTCAATCTGCTCCCTAAGCTCTTTTAACCTCTTCAGATAATCTTCTGTATCTTTCAAAAGCTTGTCAACCTCCTTGCCAGAAACTTCCTTAATCTTTTCATGCTCATACCCTTTGTAATATTTAATAACAATCTCTTCAAGAATGTCTATATATTTCTTCTCAAGCATTTTTTCTTTGTCAACAAATATTTTTCGCATCTCATTAACAGTTTCTTTATGTGTTGAAGGTGACAAACCATAAAGCATCAGTAAACCCTGGCTTGGGGTTATAACACTCCAATAAATATCATTAATAACCAGGTCAAGCAGAGTTCTTTTAACTCTTTTTACTGTCTGGTCGCCTATAGACATAAACATATCAATAGCCTCGGGAGAAGGCTTTAATCTGCCCATTTTTAATAAAGCTTTCCATGGCATGAATGTCCCTCTATCATAAAGCGGAATGCCATCCCTGATAAAAGTGAACATAACAGGATTTGCATCTTTTACATCATTCCAAAAATCAGTAAGAAGCCAAACCTGAGGGGATAATTTGTTTTTTACCCCAGCAAGAGCGGCAGCCTCAGTAACATACTGGTAAATCATGCTCCTTAATCTTTCTTTTAGTTCAAGTCTTGACATTCTTTTTACATCAGTGTCATTAATAATCAAAAAAACATCAACATCTGAAGTTGGAATAGCTTCTCCTCTTACTAAGCTTCCACCAATAACATACGATACAACATATCTGTCAAACTTCTGAAGAACGAGCGATTTGTGAATCTCAGCAACTCTCAAAGCCCCTAAAAACCCCTTGTCATATAAAGGAAAGGACATTGCAATTGCTCCTGTTAATTCAAATTTGCTATCAAGGCATATTTCCCAAACATCAATAGGAGTTTTTATCTGAAGCCATATTTTCTGTTTTAATTTTAAAGAATCAATTTGTTTGATAATTTCATGTTTTATTTTTGGAAAATCTTTAATTTTCTCTTCATGGATAATCATGTAAAGATGTATGCTCTTCTCGCTTTCTTTTGGGACTTCCTCTTCCTCTATAAATAATTTAATTGACTGCGGAGGTAAAATCCCTATGGCCTGGGTAAAAGGATATTTTTTGACAATAAAAGATTTTAATTTTTCAAGCTCTTTTTTGGTGCTCTCCATCTCTTTTTGCAGTTTCTCAGGATTCTCAGAAATAACTGGTTTTTCAACAGCATACTTCTTGTCTATATGCATTTCAGGGATATCTCTATCAACCGAATCCATAACTAAAAAACATCTATTCAACTTATAAATGTTACTAATAAAATAGCATAACAGAACATAAAAACTTATAATCTGCATCAATTTTATAATGTTATGAGATGGGGAGAGAGACAATTAAAAGTTGAAGAAAAATTTTATGAGGCAGTAGAAGATATAGCTGAAGAGTTGAAAATTAATACAGAGAAAAAGAATAAACTGCCACATTTATGTGGCAGACAATTGCCTTGCAATTGTCTCTTTTTCTCTGGCTAAAAAACTCTAAAAAAACTGCCAGTTTTAACTGGCAGTAAAATACAAAGAGTTTTTTATATCCCTTTTTACCATGAAGTCTACTGGGTTGGAAGAAAACTTCCTTTTGAAGAATTAAAAATACATAAAAAATATGAAAAATATTTCCATAATATTAAAGAGAGAAAAAGTAGTACATATTTGAATAACCCAAAAATAGTATTAATAGGAGAATTAAAAAAAGAACATATTTCTGAGGAAGCAGGGCATTTTTTACATTTTAGCAATGCCAAAATAAAATTTAGTGAAAGAGATAAGTTAAACACTCTTGGATTAAACATCAAAAAATTATTGCGTTTTACCGCATGTCAAAAACCAATGGTTTTTGAGCACTGTCAGAAATATAAAATTTCTGAAGCCTTAAAAGGTGCGGTTTGTTTGGGATTCATCAAGATGTGAAACATCTTGAGTGTACTCAAGAACTTTCAGTTCTTGACATTTGGAGACAGAAATTCTGACAATTGCAAGACAATTGTCCACTGCCTAAAGGTAGTGATTTTCAAGAATTTCTGTATAAAACTAAAAACTTAAAAGCACTAATTTTCTATAAAATCCATGGACCCGTAGTCTAGTGGTTACGACGTCTCGTTTACACCGAGAAGATCGGAGGTTCAATTCCTCCCGGGTCCACTTAATTTTTTAAACCCGTCTTTCTAATTAATATCATCCTTAAATCAAACTTAAGGCTTCAAAGCGCTGATAGTTTAACGGTAGAATATCTCGTTGCCAATGCTCAAAGAAACTGCAAATCTACGAGCAGAGTAAAAACGAGGTGACCCGGGTTCAACTCCCGGTCGGCGCATTTTAAAAAGAAGAATAATGATATACTTTCCAATTTTAGGGGCAATAGCATTAGCAACAGGAACCATGCTTGAAAAAGCTGTTCTGATAAGAAAAAAAGTAAATATTGAATTATACCAGACTGCTTCATTTCTTGCAATAATAATAGTAATGGTCCCATTGTTATACTTTTTTTGGAGATTAGACCCACAGGCATTAGAGCCGGCAAACATATTTGTTTTTTCTCTAATTGTAATTTTTTCCACAATAGCAAACCTTCTTGTTTTTTACTCAATGAAATGGGAGAAAGTCACAAATTTAGAGCCTGCAAAAATCCTCGAACCTTTATTTATCATACTGCTCGCTGTTTTATTCAGTTTTTTTGCTGACGGAGTATATGAAAGAAACTTAAAAGTGATTATTCCTGCATTAATTGCGGGCTCAGCTTTGGTATTCGCCCATATAGAAAAACACCATTTAGAATTCAACAATTATTTTATTGCTGCAATATTTGGAAGCTTTTTTTTCGCGGCTGAATTAGTTATGTCAAGATTAATTCTGGATTTTTATTCGCCAATATCGTTTTATTTTCTAAGATGCTCTGCAATTTTCCTGATTAGTTTAATTATATTCAGGCCAAATTTCAGCGGGTTGAATAGAAAAGTCAGTCTGACAATCCTCTTAACAGGAGCTGTATGGGTGGTTTATAGAGTAGTCGTATATTACGGATATATTAAGCTAGGAATCGTATTCACTACACTTATGATAATGCTTGGCCCAATATTTGTCTATGCTTTTGCGCATATATTCCTAAAAGAAAAATTAAGCTGGAAAAATATAACTGCCTCAATAATAATCGTAGCATGCATTTTATATGCTATATTGATTTGATTATAAAAAACTCTAAGAAAACTGCCAGTTTTAACTGGCAGTAAAATTCAAAGAGTTTTTTAGCCAGAAAACAAATTGGCAGTTTAATTTTGTTTTCTGTATAGTAATTTTAAAATAACAATAAAATGATATAACTTAACAATAACAACAATATAGAAAGATTTATAAATTAAGATTATCTGTATTTTTAACTTAAAATGAAATTAACAGATTATCTTGCTGGAATATTCAATAGAGACCGTCTAGATTGGGAACCAAAATTAAGAATATTAGAAGGAAAATATAAGAAAGATGCCCAAGGTTTATTAAAAAGTTTTGGAGATTATGTTAAAAAAAATAAAAATGACCTAACCAGAAGAAATCTTAAAGAGATTAAAACTGTATATAATTCTGAAATTTACAAAAATGACCCTTGTTGCCTAAACCAAAGAAATGATATCACCAAGTTTATTGATAATGAACTAAAAGGAAGAAGAAGATGGAATATTATAAAAGGTGCAGCATTAGGCACTGCAATTCTAGGAGTGGGATATCTTTACTCTGGGAAATATAATCAAAATAAGCAAGAAGTTTCTTATTTAAACGGGCCAGCTCCTGTTATGGAAGTAGTTAAAACGCCTGTATATGATTCTACTAAACTTGAAGAAAAAGAGATTATTAAAGAAGATAAAAAATCAGTTGGTGAAATTTACACTATAAAAAAAGGAGATAGCTTATACAAGATTGCTAAAAAATATGGAAATAACACTGAATCAGATATAAATAAATGGGTTGTAAATATTCAAAAATTAAATCCAAAATTGCAAGAGTCTAAAAGAGATTATATTGATTTTAAAGATGGGAAAATAGTATACTGGAAAAAAGACGGGCTTGCTGACTTGTTGTATGTAGGAGAAAAGATAAAAACTTCTGCTGGAACATATGCTCAACCAGCATTAGACAAAGCACCTAAATCAATTAAAAAAATTGAAAAGACTGAAGTAGCAAAAAAACCTGAGAAGAAAAAAGAAATTACTCCTCTTGTAAGCGTAAGCCAGTATGAAACTCCAATTGGTCCTGAATTCAAAAAAGAACCAATAACTACTCCAGAAGTAAAATATACTCAAAATTCTCAAGTTAAAGAAGAGCCAAAACCAGTAGAAATAGCTGGATTATACACTGAAAAAAAGAAGGAAGAAGAGATAGTTTCAAAAAAAATTGAAGAGATAAAAAAAGAGATAGGGAAACAAGAAAAAATTACTCCTGTTGTTAAAGTTAAACAAGAGCCAGAACCAAAAAAAGAAATTTCAATGACTACTCCGGAAGTAAAGAGAATACTAATCAAATCAGAATGTGATAATCTTTCAGTTGTAGATACATTAAACGAGAAGAATCTTCCAAGTGACTTTAAATCAAGAAAAAAACTTTGGTCTAATTTTTCTAAAGAAGAAAAGTACAAAGGAACAGCTGGGCAAAATGAATATTTAAATTATGAGATTTGTAATAAAGATAAATCAGAAATAGCTGGATTATATACTCAAGAAAAGAAAGAAGCTCCAAAAATTGAAGAAACAAAAAAACTTGAAGAAAAAGCAGAGGAGCAAAATGATATTACTCTTCAATTACCTCCTTCAAAAAAACCTAGCTTAATTCTTGGAGAAAAAGCAGAATCTCTTGAAGAAAAATTAACAGATGCAAGAAAATTAGCAATAAGCAAACCAGAAGAACAAGGGCAGGTTTCAAAATATGTTGAAGACCAGATGCTTTCTGAAAGAAATGTTCCTGAATCAATTTATAATACTAAAAAAGGAATTGGAAATAGATTAGGGAATGATTTCAAAGATGCTGGAAGAAATTTAGAAAATCTTTTTGGTGACATCTTTTTTGGAGCTAAAAAAAACTATGTGGTTGAGGATGGTAGTGTAAAAACAACTAAAAAATCAAAAGGAGTTTTAGGAAGTGTATTTGATGGAATAAAAAATATAGTTTATGAAGGTCCAAAAAACATAGTAAAAGGTGAAGTTGGGACAGGATTAAAGAATATGTTTTGGGACGGCACGATTGGAATGGTAGGAAATACACTCCAGGCTGGTGGGAATATTATAGATGATGGTGTTGGATTTGCAGTTAATGGAGTTATTGAGCCAACATTTGATTTAACTATCGGTAATTTACATTCAAACTTATCTTCTGTTCCAAGCGATGCATTGCAAACAATAGTAGATTTCTCTACAGATATAATACCTGGAAATGAGGCATGGATGCGTGTTCATGATCCATTGGAGATGGTTAAAGACTCACCTAGCGAAGAATCTGAGATTAAAAAAGTTGGGGAGAAAGTTGAAAATTCAAATAGTGAAAAATCTGAAAATAAAAAACATGAGAATCCTATTGAAGAAAGATATAAATTAAATTTAACATGGCCAATAGTTAATAATTGGAAAACTCCAGAATTTGCGATAGAGGGAGATAATCTAAGAAATACTGTAAGAAATACTAAATTTAGGAAAATTATTGAAACTTCTGGATCTTTAGCTGCTGACTTGCTAGTATTAGATTTATTTGAAGGAGATGGTGGAGGAGATGACGGAGGACCTGGAGGACCTGGTCTACTAGGAAATCAAGGACCTGGAGGACCTGAATTTTAATTAAATTTTAATTAGATAGTTAAGTAAAATGAAGTATAATAAAACATTTGGATTTGTATTAAGCATGTTCTTGATAGTTATGATGGCATCTTTAGTTAGTGCTAATGCTGACATAACTTATAATTTTAATGTAAACAATGCAAGAGTGGTTGTTTATAATTGCCTTAATACTGGATGTACAACTGTTTCAAACAATCCATGGTTTGACCAGACAACAGCTACAGGAAGTTTGACTGTTTCATATCCAACACAATTAAACTCTAATGGATACGCAGCTTATTATTTTAGTTCAGGATATGTCCCGCAATCATTCAATACAAACTGGTATGGAAACGGTGCTGCAAATTATGTAATTAATTTCAATAAGTTGTCTACCTGTTATTCACCAGTTGACAATATTGAAGTTGTAAATACAGCTTATGCAAATCAGCCTCTAGTAATATCATATGATGCTGCAATTTCTGCTGATGTAAGAAGCGCTTTTTCAGATGCAAGTAATGGAGTAGGATATGTTCCATCAGCATTTGTTGATGATTATTATTCTGCTGACACTCAAGTAACTCTTGAAATAACAGATTCAAATGGAGCAACAGTTTACACTGATTTGATAGATATGAGTTTAGCTAATAACAATCCTCTTTATATGGACGAAGTGAGAAATGTTCAGTTCACTTGGATTCCTGCAGTAAATGATACTTACACAACAAGAATTGAGTCTATTGTTACAGACAACCAGTGTGCTGCTGGCGCAAGCATACCTCAATCATCCTCTAAACAAATTGAAGTTCTTCCTTCAATCCCTCTGGATATGTGTTATACTTTACTTAATAATCCTGTTCTAAGCAATGACATGCCTTCTGTTGGAGATTCAATAATGCTAAATTACAACAAAATTAGCAACTATGTTGATTCTACTGGAGCAGTTTTCACACCTATACAAACAGCCATTACCTATCAGGTTTTTATAGACGGAATTCTTACAAGCACATCTTCTGCTACAATATCAGCTAATCCTAACCCTAATAATTATCAAACTGTATCATTCCCTTGGACATTTACCTCTGCAGGAAATTATAATTTTGTCATAACTGGAATTGGAAGCAGTCCTTTATGTGTAGGAAAAACTAACTTACAAGAACAGCTTAATCAAAATATTTTTGTTCCAGGAGTTGACGCGACACCGCCAGCAGTAACAGTCTCATACCCTGTTGACAGTGCAACATACCCTTCACAAGTAACCTCACTGGATTTTACTGCAACAGACCCTAATCTGAATAGCTGCTGGTATACCACAAATGGCGGAGCAACAAATATAAGCACAACATGCACTTCTGGAATTTTAGAAAGTGTGCCATTAACCTCGCTGGTCGGTTCAAACACATGGACAGTTTATGCAGCTGATTTAGCTGGGAATATTGGAATGGACAGTGTTACATTCAGTGTTGCGGCTGATACAACTCCTCCTGCAGTGAATATATTGTATCCATTAGCTGGAAATCAGGTGATGGGAGCTGAATTAATATTTTTCACAGATAGTGAGCTGACAAATCCTCAATGCTCAATTGACAGTGTTAACTGGGTTGCATGCACAAGCGGAGTAACCAATATTAACACTCTTACTGGTTTTGCAGCTCTGCCTGATGGATTATTCAATTTATATTTGAGAGATACAGATCTTGCAGGAAATAATGGTACAGATTCTGAAGCAGGAATAATTAAAAATTCAAGCATCATCCCAGATACAACCCCTCCTGTAATTAGCATCAGCTATCCAATAAATAATATAACTTATGACTTTATAGTAAGTGAGTTAAACTTTACTGCAACAGACCCTAATCTAAATAGCTGCTGGTATACTGCAAATGGTGGAGTGACAAATGTTAGTGTAAGCTGCGCTTCTGGGATTTTAGAGAGTGTGGCTTTAAATTCAACAGAAGGGAGCAATACATGGAGTGTTTATGCAATGGATGTTTATGGAAATCAAAACAGCGCCAGCGTTAATTTTTTTGTAGACACAACTGGTGAAGAAGATGAAGATGGAAAGAAAGGAACATCTGCTTACTTTAAAACTGCAGCTGGTGAAGAGTTAAAGGAACTATATGAACCTATAATAAAATTAAATGGCGAGAAAAAAGGAATAATTAATTTATCAACAGTCAGCTGGATATTGCTAATCTTTATAATCTTGGCTATAATTGCAATATTAATAACATTAAGAAAAAAAGGATTAATATAAAATGAGAAAACAACAGAGAATCCCTCTCAATATTCAAGAAAAAGAAAGAATAACTCGTGGATATGAAATTGCTGATATGTATAATTTATTACTGAATAATACTACAGATGAAAGGTTATTAATTGAACGTATTGAAGCAAAAGAAATATTTTATAAGGCAGTACATCACAAAGAATTTAATCATGAAGAATTTGGAATTGTGTTTAGTTAAATAGCAGAACCACTATTGTTAAAATAAACTAAAATGAATTGTTTTGACTCTGAAGTTGGTAAGGAATTAAAAAAGTATTGTATAGAACATCCAGAAACAAGCATTTTTAAAAAATTAATTTTAGATAATGGAAAAACAATTTATGCATGTCCTGAACTAAATTCTGATTGAGCATAACTAAACATCATTAAAACTCTCCGCTCATCCCAGGAGGAAGCCCCCCAGCACTGTTCATCCCTCTTTTTTTCCCAGAAGAAGCAATAACATCGTCTATTCTTAAAATCATTATAGCAACCTCGCTGGCTGAACTAATTGCCTGGCTCTTTATTTTCAATGGCTCTATTATTTTTGCTTCAAGAACATTCTCAACTTTATTCGTAAATAAATTCAATCCTGCATATCTCTCTCCAGCATCATGCCTTGATTTTAATTCTGTTAAAACATCAATAGGGTCTAATCCCGCGTTTTCTGCAAGAGTTGCCGGGATAAACTCCAAGGCAGATGCAAACTCTTCAACAGCAAGCTGCTCTCTTCCGCTTAAACCTTGAGAAAATTCCCTTAATCTTTTTGCAAGCTCAATTTCAATAGCTCCTCCGCCTTGAACAACCAGTCCGGATTTTAACGCGCAGGCAACATCTCCCAATCCGTCCTGCAATGCCCTCTCAACCTCATCAATAACATGCTCCGTCCCTCCATGGATTAAGATTGTCAGTGCTTTAGGATTTCGGCATCCTCTTACAAAAGTTAAGCTCTCTTTCCCGTGTTTTATCTCTTCCACAATTTTAGCATTTCCTAATTCAGCAAAATTAAGTTCATTCAGATTGCTCACAATTCTCCCTCCAGTAGCCTTGGATAATTTTTCCATGTCGCTTCTTGAAACTCTCCTGCAGGCATAAATTCTTTCCTTGGACAGTAAATATTGCGCAAAATCATCAATCCCTTTCTGGCAGAAAATAACATTTGCCCCAGACATCCTGACCTTTTCAACCATTTCTTTAATCATGCTCTCTTCCTGCAGAAGAAAACTTTGCAGCTGTTCAGGAGAAGATATAGATATCTTCGTGTCTATTTCAGGATTTTTTAATTCTAAAGGAAAATCAATCAGGGCGATTTTTGCATCTTGGACTTTTTGCGGCATATCGTATGACACTCTCTCCTTGTCTATAACAATTCCTGAGATAAGCTCAGTGTCTTTAATCCCATCTCCTTTTGACTTTTCAATTTTAATATCGTTTAGATTAATATCTCCGTTGTGCTGCACTTGCTTGACAGCTCTTACAATAATCTCGGCAAACATTTCTTTTGAGTCTTCTGCGCCTTTTCCTGTCATAGCAGTCATGGCAATCTGCCTAAGAACATCTTCGTCTTCAGGAGTTATCCTTAAAGCAAGGTCATTCAATATCTCCTGCGCTTTTTCTGCAGCAATTCTATAACCTTTAGTTATAACAGTTGGGTGAATTTTTTTATCTAAAAGTTTCTCGGCATTTTCCAGAAGTTTTCCTGTAATCATGACAGCCGTAGTAGTGCCGTCGCCAACCTCACTTTCTTGCGTTCTGGCAATATCCACCATCATTTTTGCAGCAGGATGCTCAATCTGCATCTCATTCAAGATTGTAACCCCGTCATTTGTTATTATAATCTCGTTAGTAGGCGAGACAAGCATCTTATCCATTCCTTTTGGTCCAAGAGTTGTCTTTATTATTTCTGTAACCATCTTCGCAGCAAGAATATTATTTCTCTGCGCATCTTTTCCCATAATTCTCTGTATGTCTTCTGGCATTAGAACTACTGGCTTGTCTGGCATAATATTATTTCTTGCAAGAGTTATTTAAAGATTATTGTGGTACAGAAAACAGCTTTTATGGCAAAATTTATAAGTAGGGTTTATTTATAGCGATTATGCAGAATATATTAGTGTCAGATATAATGACAAGGTACCCCATTACTGCAAAGCCAGATACAAATCTATTAGAATGCGCCAGACAAATGGTGAGAAAAAGAGTAGGAAGTTTAATTTTAGCTGATAATGGAAAACTTGTCGGATTTATCTCTCAGCATGATATATTATGGGCTTTAGTAAAGAAAACAAAAGAAGAGCTATCAAAGATAAAAGCAATTGACATTTCGCCTAAAAAAATAATCGTAGTAAAACCAAATTCAAACATTGAAGAAGTCATTAATAAAATGAAGAATCTGAAATTTGAAAGGCTCCCTGTTGTCCAGGGAAAAGAACTTGTTGGGATTGTTACTGCAAAAGATATCTTAAATTTTAACCCAGAGTTTTATCCAGAATTGGAAGAATTTGCCAAGATAAGAGAAGAGACAGAGAAATTAAAAAGGGTTAAGAAAGCAAAAGGGAGAAGAAGTATGAATGAGGGAATATGCGAGGAATGTGGGGATCAAGGATTTTTATACAGATTTAATGGGATGCTTGTCTGCGAATCATGCAAGAATTCTGGTTGAACTGTTAAAGCTGGAATATACCAAGGGGTAAACTCTCTCGCTTCCGAAGTTCCGAAGAATATTTAAATAAAGAATTGATTTTAATCCTGTCAAAAGGAAGATGAATCATGGCAGAAAAAGAAACAATATTCTCAAGCAAGATAAAATATGACGGGATTCTATCATTTACAGATTTCTATAAATTCTGCTATAATTGGCTTACAGAGGAAACAGGATTAATTGTTGCAGAGGAGAAATATGCTGAGAAACTGTCCGGGGAGTCAAAGAATATTGATGTTGTCTGGGCTGGGAAAAGAAAACTTACAGATTACTTTCAATTTGAAGCAAAGATTACATTTAAAGTGCTTGCCTTAACACAAATAGAAATAAATAAAGACGGCAAGAAAATAAAAACAAATAAGGGAAATGTTGAAGTTGGAATAAAAGGAGTTCTTGTTAGAGACTGGCAGGGGAAATTTGAAAAAGATGCTTTTAGAAAATTCCTCAGAAGCATTTATGAAAAGTGGATAATCCAGTCAAGAGTTGAACAATTTGAAGGAAAAATCGTCGGAGATTGTGATGAATTTTTAAGCCAGGCAAAAGCATGGCTGGATTTAGAAGGAAAAAGATAGTTAGATTATACATATATTACAAGCAAAAACTTTAAATACAAATCTTTTCTAATTTGATGATGAAAAAGATATTGATTTCATTTTTAATAACATTATTAATTCTGCCTTTGGTTTTAGCAATAAACATTGATGTTAACAGTCAAGAGAAAGAAGTAGTTATGGTTCCAGAGCTAAACAAGCCAGTTATATTAAATCTTAAGATAACTAATAACGGACCATCAGACAGTTTTCAATTCTATAATCTGCTTGGTTTTGTTATGTCGCCAACAGAAAAAATATCAATAACTAGTGGGGAGACAAAAGAAATTCAGCTAAAGATATATCCAAGAGAAGAATTTAATTATAAAGGATTTTATACTTTCCAGTATAGTATAAGAGGGCAAGACTCAACAGAAACAAAAGAAGAAGTAATGATAAAAATTATTGACTTAGAGGATGCTTTTGAAATTGGTTCTGGAGAAGTTGATTCTGAGTCAAATTCGATCAGCATTTACATTCATAACAAAGAGAATTTTGATTTTGGGGAAATAAGCACAAAATTCAGCTCTGCATTTTTCAACATGGAAGAAAAATTCATTCTTGGCCCAAGTGAAAGAAAATATTTTACAATACAGCTAAATAAAGAAGATTTCAAAAAATTAATGGCTGGGTTTTATACTTTGAATGCAGAGATTAGTGTTGAGGATAAAAAGACAAAAATAGAAGGAGTAATAAAATTTGTTGAGAAGGACATTGTTAAAACTAAAGCAGAAGAATACGGATTGATAATTAACACAAAAATAACAGAAAAGATAAACGAAGGCAATGTTATAGCGAATGTAGAGATAAATATGGAGAAAAATATAATTTCAAGATTATTTACTACATTCAGCCCAGAGCCAGACATTGTTGAGAGAAATGGATTAGTAGTTCAATACAGCTGGAGCAAAGAGTTAAAACCTGGAGAAAGTTTAAGAGTTGTTGTAAAAACTAACTGGCTATTCCCATTCATAGTTATATTGCTTATTGTGGCAATCGTTATTCTAACAAAACAATACTCAAAAACTAATTTAGTATTAAGAAAAAGAGTTTCATTTGTTAATGCCAAAGGAGGGGAATTTGCTTTAAAAGTCTCAATTTTAGTGAATGCTAAGGCTTATATTGAGAAGGTGAATATTATGGATAGGCTGCCTCCATTAGTCAAGCTCTACCACAGATTTGGACCAGAAGCGCCTTCAAAAATAGACGAGAAAACCAAGAGAATACAATGGAATTTTGAAAAACTAGAAGCAGGAGAAACTAGAATACTCTCATATATAATTTATTCAAAAGTAGGAGTATTAGGAAGATTTGCACTGCCTTCAACAATTGGGATATATGAAAAAGAAGGGGAAACCCATGAATCAGAATCAAACAAGACTTTCTTTGTTGCAGATCAGATGAAAAGAACCAGCGAAGAGCAGTAAAGAATAATTTAGTTTCTTCAATCAAAAAGTCTTTGAATGATTCTGCGAACTTTTGGAAACAGAAATTCTGACAATTGCTAAAGGCAATTGTCCACTGCCTAAAGGCACTGGTTTACAAGAATTTCTGTATAATAACTTTTAAAAACACATTATATTTATTTATTCTATCCCTCCATAGCTTAGTGGTTAAAGCGCTTGGCTGTAGATTATAGCTTTCAGCATTTTAATTTGGGAAAGCGCGAGAAGGATTGAATCTCGCATCTAAGGTGGATATTCCCATAATATTTCCGGGAAATTAAATGAAACCCTAAAAGTCAAGGAGCAGTACCCGAGAGATCCCAGGTTCGAATCCTGGTGGAGGGATTTTATTTTTTATACCAAGATTCTTTGGAAAACCACGCACTTTAGTGTGTGGTGAATCTTGGGTATCTAAATGTCAAGAACTGAAAGTTCTTGAGCACACTCAAGATGTTTCACATCTTGATGAATCCCAAACAAACCGCACATTTTAAGGCTTCAGAAATTTTATATTTCTGACAGTGCTCAAAAACCATTGGTTTTTGACATGCGGTAAAACGCAATAATTTTTTGATGATAGATAAAGAAAATACAGTAAAGAATGTTTGTAGCAGTAACCAGTAATAAATTAATATATTTTATTGTACAGAAATATTTAAAAACTAACTCTATTTTACAAAATCAAGCCTTAAAATAAGGCTAAAAATGAGGTTAGAAAAATGGAAAAAGATTTTGACGAACTTCAAGAAAATTTTGAAGAGGATAACTTTTCTGATGAGATTGAGGAACTGGATTTAGATTAGTTCCAATAATTTTTTACTTCTTTTTTATTTTTTATTCCAAAAATTGAAAATAGCATTAAAATTAAATGGATTTTTTGATTTCAAGAAAAATTCTATTGTCTTCCTGATTCAGCTCATTAAAACTTGAGTTTATTACAATCTCTAAAGTTTTTACATCTAACTGCATAACTAGAAGATTGGTTAAAGTTATCACTCTCCCATATCCTATTTCTATAGGGATTAAATCAATATCTTTGATATTTTTATCATCAGCATATATTATAAGGTTTGACTTTCCTGAATCCATAAGCCCATTGTTTCTAATGCTGATATTAACATCAAGATATTTCCCGTGCATGACAGCAGATACATTTTCAAGAGATAAATCAGGATAATTTGGAACTGAGTATAATTCATTTATTAGATTTGTGATATCATCGCCAATAACCTGCTTGCAGTTGCTTACATTATACATGATATTATTTGGATTAGAAGAATGATCAAACCCTAAAGCATGCAGCAACTCATGCAATCCTACATTCGGCCTTTCACAATCAGATTCCTTAATCAATAAAATCCCCCCATTCAAAATAATATTAAAGTTACTTGTGCTTGTTATGTTAGTAGGCCCTCCTTCACCAGCAATAAATAACCCATCCTCAATTTTATTCTTACTCTCGCAGGCAACAGAAATCTCCTCATTATAAAGTACAGGATAAAAACTAAGAATAGTGAGATTTGAAATTAAGTCAAACGCTCTTTTCATGCTGTCTTTTTTTTGAAGGGGGCATTTGTGAATATTATAAGAAATATTTGAATCAAGATACCTCATATTGTCATAAAACTGAATGTTGTCTGCGCCATAATCATTTAAACTAAAATTAAAATTCTTGTTTCTTGCCCCAAACTCAATTGTTTCAAAATTGATAAACCAGTAAAAAACAAGCAAAAATACGGCAAATATTATAAACATCAAACTAAAGAAAGTTTTCCATCCCATAATTTATGTTGGTTATAAAGATATATAAATTTGTTGATAGAACCGACAAAATAAAATTATCTTCTTCCTCTAAAATGATTTCTTGGTCTTGAAAGCACCTTGATTTGCACTCTTTGAATATACGGCAGTTTCTCATTAAGAATCTCCATATCATGGTTTCTTACAACATCTGAAAAGTTTTCGTAATCTCTGCTTGAAATAACATTTATCACTATCCCTTCTTTCCCAGCTCTTGCAGTTCTCCCAATTCTATGAACATAAATATTAGCATCATTAGGGACATCATAATTATAAACATGGGAAACTCCTGAAACATCTAACCCTCTTGCAGCAACATCGGTGCAAACAAGGACTCTAACTTTCTTAGAATGAAAATTTTTGATTGTCTTAGTTCTTTTATCCTGTGAAAAACCTCCATGAATGCCTTCTGCAGAGATTCCATTTAATCTTAAATTATTAACAACAAAATCCGTATTCTTTCTAGAATTGCAAAAAACCATCACTAAATCTGATTTCTCATTTTTTAGAAGATGAGCTAACAAAGAAAATTTTAACCCGTCAGGAACATCATAATAAATCTGCTTTAATTTTGACGGATCAACATATTGCTCTATGGATATTTCTTCTGGCTTTTTCATATATTTTTCCGCAAGGTAAATTGAATCTGAGGATATTGTAGCAGAAAATAAAAGAGTCTGTCTCTGAGAGGGGCATTTTTGGATAATTTTGCTGACATCATCAATAAAGCCCATGTCAAACATCCTGTCTGCTTCATCTAAAACAAGTGTTCTTAACTCGCCAAATCTAATTGTTCTCTTTTCAATATGGTCTAAAATCCTTCCAGGAGTCCCAACAACTATATCTGCACTCATTAATTGATTTATTTGAGGATGAATAGGAGTCCCGCCATAAATTGCAACAACATTTAAAGGTTTATGCCTTGAAAATTTTTTCAAAGAAGTTGAGATTTGCTCTGCTAGTTCTCTTGTCGGAGTTAAAATTAATGCTTGAGTCCCTTTTCCTTTTTCTGCATTTTGAATAATTCCTGCGCCAAAAGCCAAAGTTTTTCCAGAGCCTGTCGCAGAGCCAGCTATGATATCTCTTCCAGAAAGAGCTAATGGGATTGTTTTTTCCTGTATTTCGCTCGGTCTTTCAAATTTCTCATCTTCTAATGCTTTTACAATAGGCTCAATAAGGCCCAGTCTTCTAAATTCTTCCATGTTATGTATTCAGATAAGAAAAAGTCTAATGCTTCTTCTTCAACAATTAAATAATAGTTTTATCAAAAACTTCTTGTATATTTGTCTTTTTATCTATATAAAGAGATAAAATTAAGGGTTTATAAGGTTTTGGTATCAAAAATAGTTTACGCCCCAACCGGGAGTCGAACCCGGGTTTCCAGCGTTCTGCGCATTTTCAACTTTTCCTCTAAAGTAGAGGTTAGTGCAAGGAGAACCTTGGTTCTCCTCATGCGCGACAGGCTAGCGTCATAGCCGTTAGACCATTGAGGCACAATTATCTTTATTGAAATTTGCTTTTAAACTTTATTGTTTATTAGCGAGAATTATTATTTTTCAAATTTCATAACCTTGACATTGCCTAAAAGATGCAGTCTCTTTACTGTCTCTTTATACGCTATTTCAATCTCCTTCGGACTAAGCTCAATAATCCCAGAGCTGTTTTTCCCCATAAAACACAGTTCAATTTGTGCATTTTTCGGGTGGAGAATATCTTCCTTTATCAGAATCTCCTTAATCTTTCCTGAACTTTCTAATCTAACAATTCCGTCCGCATTTTCTTTTTTAATTTTAATGTTCATAAATAATCAAAGGTTTTTTTGTTTATAATGATTTATAGCATTAAACATGAATATTGAAAAATATAAAAAACTCTTTGCCTTTTGGAATTTTTTAGCCAGAAAAAAAGCTGTAAATTAAAGTTGCTTGTTATAAACCCAAGCAAAGAGTGCTGTTAAAATAAATCCGTCAATAAAACCGTAAATTCCTCCAAGAACAATCCCTCCGAAAGTTAGTGCATTATATCCTAAAGGGCCGTATATTTCTGTTATTATAAGGACATAATGAGGGGCATAATTTAAGAATACAAAAATAGGCGTTAATAAAACACCGATTAAAGCGATGATTCCTCCTGCAAACCCAAATTTAACAGTATTTAGTCTAGCTTCTTTAGGGCTGATTAAACTCCTTAAAATAGATATTTTCTTTTTTGCCATTCTATTACCCCCTTTCAAATTTTTATTTCTTAAATTTTATTTCTTTAAACCCAGTATACTCCCACAATGCTTTTGGTATCTTCACTGAACCGTCTTTTTGCTGATGATTTTCAAGTATGGCGACTAATGCTCTTGAAGAAGCAACAGCAGTATTGTTCAAAGTGTGAGGAACTACTCTCTGGCTATT
>Ga0209518_1000380_pt1 | contig 58739 bp, 96 predicted proteins | sample RifGroB1_FD_183993 | JGI IMG/M metagenome (GOLD analysis project Ga0209518, IMG submission 183993) | Groundwater microbial communities from Rifle, Colorado, USA - Groundwater B1 (SPAdes) (version 2) | ecosystem: Environmental > Aquatic > Deep subsurface > Groundwater | place: Rifle, Colorado...
CCTATGCCGCCTATGCCGCCGCCGCCGATGCCGCCGATGCCGCCGATGCCGCCTATGCCGCTGCCGATGCCGCCTATGCCGCCGCCGCCGATGCCGCCTATGCCGCCGGTGCCGGAAATATAATTTTGATTAAAATATTAAAATACGGGTTGAAATTAATTCCTTATGACTCCACAAGAACAAAGCGAGGCAACAAAGAAACTGACGGGTCTCCAACATGAGCTTGATGAACTCAGGCGGTGCCCGCAATATGAACGGTATATCGAGCAAAGAAAGCTTGCATCGCTTGATTCCAAATTCGCAATCATTGATCTGTTTTTAATGTTAGGGATATTGAAATGAAAAAGTTTAAAAGAATTCGACTTTACCTTCACAAGGATTGGCGTGGAATTAAATTTTTTATCGGATATACTCTTATGCTAATTGAGCTTGGATTTATTACAATCTCTTGGTGGACAAAATGATTGAGGCCGATAGAATTCTTGCTTTTTGCAGAGACAACAAATATACTGAAATAGACAGCGCGACTGTTGCTTGTTATGTTCTGCGAACCTCATTGCCAATCGTCTCATTAGCATTCGCCTCACTCGTCCGTGATGGTTTGGCAAAATACAAAGACGAGAAGGAAACGGTAATTGAAATTTTACAGGAGAAAAAGCCATGAATTGCTTACTTTGTCGAAAAGTATTATGTGACAGCGGCTTTGACGGGTTGCCAGAGGTGGAGCTTGTCAGACTATTCAAATTGATGTGCAAGGATTGTGTCCAACACGTCCTGGTGTACCTTGATATTGTTAAGGAAATAAATCAAGTCGTATAGCCACATACACGCCTGACATGCTGGCCGATCTTCTGCGAATGGGATATTGCGCGGCGGGTTTAAGAAACCGGGTCGGCCAGCAATTTTAACTTGGAGAAAGAAATGAACTTAATAGAATATCTAATTAAGGCTAAACCAACCTATAACTATATCGGTAACATTGGTGGCAAAATAAGGAATGCAAACCGGCGCGGTTCTCACAAACTTGGAGAGCCAGGAACGCATTCGCGCAAAAAGTTGCCAAAAGCAGTTAAGCCGCTTATTTATACAGGGAGAAAGAAATGAAAGAAAAAGCAAAAGAGAAAAACTACAGAGTTTGGTTTGGCAAAATACAAAGACGAGACGGAAATGGCAATTGAAATAATAAGTGAGAATGAGAATGACAGCGAATCAAATTAGAGGGATTTTAGAACCGCTGTTTGTAGAGTATCCGGTAAAATTTACAGTTTATCGGAAACCCAGTTATTCTTGTCTGTTTCACACAAAGAGGATTCCCGCAAAGGCTTTAAAATGCAAAGGAATACCTACGACGGTATGGTGTGGCAAGAGAGGGATAATTATTCATTTTAAAAAATGTTTTATAAATAGGAAATATTTCGGAAAGGCGGCTTTCTTTTCAAAAGACATTCGTTGGCAATACTTACCTATAGACTGGATAAATATATCCGATCTATTATTCAGAAAACTTGAAAGTGGACAAAAGGCGGTGAGCGGTTACGCTGCCATAAATCGCGAACTATAATTGATTGGATTTGGCTGTCCACTTTCAAATTTTACAGGAGGAGCTATGAACTGCTTAATATGTAAAGGGATTCTCTGCGACAAAGATTTTGACGAGTTACCGGAAGGTCGGATCGTCCACTTTCTTATACGAATATGCCCTGATTGCGCTCGTCATGTCCTGGTATATCTGAATCTCATTGAGGAAAACAATCAAGTTTCGTAGCTCACTGACTGACCCCTGGCTGGATGGTTTCTTTCCTTTCTGTGCTGTCTGGCCAGGATTTTATATCAAACCTTAAAAAATAACTTGACAAGAATGTGAAAGTTTCTTATACTTGAAAAGTCATTAAAAGAATAGTTTTCATGCAAGAAAATTCTAACATAGCTATAAAGCAAAAGCCAGGTCAATTGATCGGGGAACTATTCCTTTTAATGACAACCTGGCTTTATTATTTTTAGGACACACTATGAACATTCCTTTACATTCCAGAAAATATCCCGATTTGAATGCTGTTATTGATGATGAGGACTATGAACTTGTATCTCAGTATAGATGGTACCCGAGGTGGGATAAAAATTCACAATCATTTTATGCTATGGCAGGTATTAAGAAAAACAACAAATGGGTAACGATGATGATGCACAGATTAATTTTAGGATTAACTAATCCTAAAATATTATGTGACCACAAAAACCACAACGGCCTCTTTAATGTCCGATCAAATCTTAGAATTGTTACTAACCAACAAAATATGATGAACAGACAATCACGAATTGGTACTTCAAGATATAGGGGCGTTTATTGGAAAAGAGAAACGGAAAAATGGGCAGCTCAAATTGGATATAATAAAACAAAAACTCATCTAGGTTATTTCGATAATGAAATCGACGCTGCGCGTATCTACAACAAAAAGGCCAAAGAGCTTTTTGGTGAATATGCTTATCTGAACAATGTTTAGAGGAAAATATGTCAGACAATAAATTACATTTAGGCCATAGTCCGATAACTGGGAATATTTATCTCGGCAGACAATCCGGGAATCATTGGGCTGGGGAAAAGCGGAATGTGACAAGTGAATTTCTTGAGATACTTTTGCAGAAATTTGAACCTGGAACCATACAAAACATAGCAATTGACGGTGAAAATAAATATCGCGTGTTTGTGGTAGGGATGGATGAAAAAATCACAATTAACGGAAAGACTGTGTAATAATCAGAAAGGGTAAAATTATGTCAATATCGAAACAAGAGATTTTGCAGATTGTCGAGATTTTCCGGCACGATAGGTGGTCCGATTGGAAAAACATAGGCTGCTTAAAAGTACAATGGTCTTGGGCTGCAAAACAGCTTGAGAACAGTTTCGAAACTAGAAACGATGAAAGGCTCGCCCTTTTGAAAGCTATTCAAGACTGGTACGATGCTGATAAAACGGAAATTGATCTGGTGGCAGAATATGAACGAACTGCCTAAAACAATCCAGTGCCCTCTTTGCGGAGAGGCAATTGAGACGCTGTACAATCACGGTTTCACGGTCTGGCACTATCCCAATCACATGATTACGATGAATATCTACGGCGATATTATAGTCAAATGCCTTAAATGTTCCGATCCCATTTTGCAAGATGCCGGTTCCAGCCTCATTCCTACTGCAAGCTTGCAATATGTACAGTTGCCGGAAAAACAAAACAAACGAGACAAAGAGGAAACACATGGAAGATTTTGTGAACAAAGAAACTGGTGAAGTTTTAACACCAAACTTACCAGTAAAGTTTCAAACAAGTTCCGAAGCGATAATTATCAATCCATATCAGGATATTGCCAAAGCTCCTTTTGCTGAGGAAGCACAAAAAGTTCTTGGAACTAACATTGATGAAAACGATGTGGAAATAAAGCCGGATGGAATTATTTACTTGCCGGGTGTGAAATATCGGAATGTACTCCATAAGGCATTTGGCCGAGGAGCCTGGGCTTTGTTGCCTAAGAATACATATATTGACCAAGAAGCCAGTATGGTGTTTTATCATGGTTCTTTATTTGTCAATGGTCAATTTGTGTCTGAGGCAATCGGCGAACAGCAATATCACAAAAACAATCCGAACATGAGTTATGCAACAGCTTTGGAAGGCGCGAAAACGGACTGTTTGACTCGTTGTTGCAAAGACTTGGGTATCGCTAATGAATTGTGGGCGCCTCAGTTTATCCGGCGGTGGAAAACCAAGTATGCTATTGAAATTTGGTGTGTTGGTGCCGAAAACAGTAATAATGCTGGAAAAAAGAAAAAACTGTGGCGCAAGAAAACAGACCCTGCATTCGAATATCCTTGGCAAGAGCAAAACAAGCAATCCCAAAAACAAACAGAAAAACTAAAGAATGAAAAGGAAAATCCAATTCCAAAAACACAATCCCCCATTGATGGCAACGGGAAAAAGGCTTTAGGAATTGCAGCGTCTCAATGGACAAATTTATGCAAGATGGCTTTAGTTTGTAAAGACCCAGACGGCAAGGTCATGGGATCAAATATACTTTTTGAGACTGCCAAAAAACTTTATGGCGTGAAACTGGGAACCGATCTCACAATTCAGCAAGCCGAAAAAATTGAGGCTGAGTGGTTCAAGGCTTGGGAAAACGGAACCTGGGACACAATTACAAATGAGGTGAAAGATGCCGAACCCGCTGAAATTAGTTGAACTTGATAATGAGTATTTGGATTTGGTCGAGCAGTTGCAAGAAGCCGAGGGCGTATTGTCAGCCGACCTTGAAAGGCGCCTTGACGAGATCACTGCGATGCAAGTGCAAAAGGCGGACACTTACATTATGGCGATGAAAAACTTTGAGGCTATTTCCATCAAGGTTGACGAAATGAAACAGAAATTTATGCGGCAATTAAATGCCATAAAGCGAGAACAAGAACGATGGAAAGATGCGATGCTGTTGCATTTAGAACAGACTAGACAAGATTTTGTGATAGGGGAATTTGGAAGAGTGCGCAAGATGTTTTCACAAAAGGTTGATGATGATGTTAGGCCGGAAGATATAGACCAAAAATATCTCAGATATTCAATCGTCATCAGTGGCGTTTCTCTTGAAATGGTCGAAAAGCTTTTTATCGGTTTTGATCACCGCGTTAGCGTAGATATTGATAAGCAACAGATTCTTGCAGATTTACGAGCGGAATTAAATGTTATGCCAAAGCCGATTCAGGAAAAGGTCAAACAAGGCATGGCAAAAGGAGAGCCATTTGCACCGGAGAACATCCCTGGCGCCCGAATGACAGTGACGAAATTTGTTAGAGTGTTTTAAAATAAAGGAGAATACCATGTCAACCGTTTTAGAAACCTTACAAAATGCAGAATGTAATTTCAGTTATAGAACTACCGTTTCTACCGCAATTGGCCGAGAGCAACTTTCAAATGCTTTAGGATTGCTGGAAAAGGTTATTCAATTCACGACAAAGTTGAAACATTTTTAGAGATTTACGGGACGATTGAAAACGTTCCAAAGAAACAAGATTTGGCGGAATCTAATGAGTTCTAAAATCCATTACGAACATCCAGATCGAGTCATTACTGGATGCGGATTAATTGATTTGTTAAAACCAGGTCAGAAAATCCGCGACTTTAATATCAGTGCCGATCCCGATTGCGTGACCTGCAAAAAGTGTCAGAAACATATCAAAAAGCACAAGATAGATAAAGATGAAAAAGACCTGTAAACGATGTGTAGCATTGGAATGGCGTGTGTGGTCAATTCGTTGCGGGTTAGGCTATCCTATTAGTGACAAAAAATGGTTTGGTGTACCATTAGTTGATTGTCCAAAACCGTTGACTAATTTAAAATGGCTTGAATCCACACGCTATAAACGACCTAAAACAAAGAAAATTATAAATGAAATTTCTTTGCGACGCTAAAAAGTTTTATGAATCCATAGCCAATGGTGAAGACCGCGAGATGTTCTGTAAGGAATATGGAAAGCCAGAACGTTTTGAAAGAGGCATACAAGTATCTTTGCCCAATGCGAAAACACTCACTCAGAACGGCGCAATCTGGCGCGATTTTGAGATTGTCGGCAATTTGCTGTTTTGCAACAAGGAATATGTTTACTACGCTTTGCTTAAAGCCGATGAATTCCAGGACATTTGGCTTGATAGAATAAATGGCAAATGGATATTTCATACTCTTTCCATGCTTGACAAAGAGTCAACGGCATTATTCATCATTCGTTACCGTGAATTTTTGCAGGCAAAAGTCAATGAATCTTACGGTGAATGGATTCCGATTGATTGGAGTAAAAGAGAAGAGATAGGAGAGATGAAATGATAATAAAAATAAACGAATCAAATTTTGGTTTCTATTTTATGCTGACACCAGAGACCTTAGAAGATGCCGCAAGTCTTTTGAGAATGGCAAGCATGGCTAAAAGAGAATCAATTAGAGTTACAACCTCTTTTAATAGCGACATTAATTGTTGGTTCACTATATCAAAGAAACTTGCGTCGGTTAAGACCTATATAGACAATGAGAAAAGATAGGCGGCCAGGATAATCCACAAGAATAAAATCCCTGGATAGGGCTAAAGGAGAATGATAACGAGGTCAATAGCGCCCTGGCCGTCTTGTTTTTAGGAGAATCAAAATGAAAAAAGTTTTATTTGTGGTTGCTTTGTTGTTAATGTCATGTGGTGATTGGGAAGATGCGAACGGCCAGCAACATCACGGGGTTAGTGTTTGTGGTATTATAGATATAACCTGCTTGGTATCGTTTGCAGGATTTTTAATCACACGGAAAATAATGAGGCGGCAAAATTATGCAGGACAACTAAATCGACGACCGACTTAGAGAGCGCAGAGTAGTGCCAAATGTAATCGTAACTTATCAAAGAGGAGATCCCCGATGAAAGCAATTATGTATTGTTGTGTAACAATTATACTTGCAATTTGTTTGTTAGTATTTTTTTCGTCTTGTTGCAGTACAGAACCAAGCGCTTCGGTTACATCAAAATATACCGATCAGATTACTTTGGCAATTATCGCTGCAGGATGGAAGATTGCTGGTGCGATAGTTATAGCGGCAATTATTAGAGCTGTTTTTAACAAATAAAGGAAACAAACACATGAGGAATTTATTAATATTAATTTTGGCTATTTGTTTTATCGGGATAGGTTTTGTCTTGTTTAATTGTGACGAGCCAGAAACAGATAAGACCGGTTACGAATCATCATCCCCGCCAAAACAGCAAGATACAACATCAGCCGCACCGTCTAAATTACATCCACCGGCAACTCCTCCGCCGCTGACAGAGGAACAGAAACTCCAGGAGATAAGGAAGCGGCAAGAAATGGCTCGGAAAACGGAGCAAGAGCGCCCGGCGGAATATGAAGGGAAAAAGTAATGAACTTAAAAGATAAAGTAAAAATTCTGCCAGGTGAATACTTGTCTGTCCCAAACGAAAAGGAAAATTATATTGGGCAGATCGGATTTGTAGTCGGGCTTGGAGAGGACTATGTTCGAGTCAAGTTTTCCGATGGTGAATGGTGGGATTTCCAAGAGATGGATTTGGAGTTAGTAGAATGATAATGCAGGGCTAAGGACTCAAAGTCTTACGGTCTGTGAAGGTCAGGCCCCTGCTCCATTTTTAGAAAGGAAGGAATGAAATGGACGAGTTGTTGAATGCCACTGAAATAATTGCAGAACAAATAAAAAAGCAAAGACTTGGACTTGAAAGTTATATCTGTCGTGAAGATTGGAAGAACGCGGCAGAGCAAGCAGCATATATTGCTGGAATGCAGCGTTCTTTGAATTTATTGCTGGCACTAGTAAACCGGCTGAGAAGGAAAGAGTAAATAGCTTGTGTTGTCCCTGAGAAAACGACAAAGAGGCAACTTATTGAGCAAGCCCAGAAAGCCAATGAGAGACTAACCTGTAAATTATATTTCGGAGAGTAAGAGATGAAAAGTATGTTTGATGCAATGATGGAGGGCACACAAACAAACAAAACCAGGAATGAATGCACCTGGAAAGAGGAACTTGATCCAGGCGGCGATAGAATAGCATATCAAACGGATTGCGAGAATGCTTTCGCGTTTGACAATGGGACTCCAACAGAGAATTGTTTTAATTATTGCTGTTTCTGCGGACGGAAATTAATAGAGCAAGCCGCCCAAAAGCATACAATAGATACGGATACCTGGGAAAGTCTTGGAGTTAGTTTTGTAGAAATTGAGCCAGATCACAGCGAAGGTAAGTAATGAAATTAACTAAAAAACAATTACAGGCATCTTTGACAGGATTGGCAAAAGCAAACAATAAAGCAAGGGTATATCGTGATTTAATTCATCAACATTGTATAGTTGTATATGGTGTTGACCCATCAGAAATAGACAACGATGACTTTATTGATGCTTGTGATGGGGGATGTGGTATAGCACCAGGAATGACAGTGGATGAATTTGATGAAAGCATGAAACAATCTTTTTATTCCGACACTGGTAACGAGATAAAGAGTGATGTCAACAAAGAAAACACTTGACTTTTTTATAGAGATATGTTATTTTGACAAAGCGGAATAAAAAGGTTTTCAGCGGCCTATTTGATCAGATATGAGCCTGTTTTTCATTAGGCTTTTGGTAATCCCTATCTGATCAGGGAACGCTGAAATGCCGAAAGCCTAATGAAGGATGGGCTTTTTAATTTTAGGAGAAATCAAAATGGGCAAATTTATATATTTGTTAACATGCGGGGATGGTTCCGATGGTAATGAATGGGAATTAATCAGTATCCATTCTACTTTTGAATTGGCTACAGTTGCTAAAGAAAAATATGAAGCACCGAAAACACGGGATGATGGAAGTACATACAACTATGAATCTTATATAGAAGAATGGGTTGTTGATAAATAGCCGAACATCTGAAATTGGACTTTTTTATTTTGGAGATATAAATGGGACGAGAAAATTGTCTAATGAACACAATAATGGACGGAGTTGTTTATTGCGATCACTTTGATTTTTGTTCTTTTGAATGCAATAAAATTAAAAAATGTCCCTACGGTCTGGACGATGACGAAGAATATGACGATGAAGATTGTGAAGATAATAATGATGACGAAGATGATGATGAACGTTTTAAATTATATTCTTAGTTATGCGACAAGGAAAAAACGGCCATGAAATCCCGATCAGAAAGTAATGGTGATGCTTGGCAGGTGCATGGGTTCAACTCCCATGACGGCCTAGAGCCGGACGGACGTGTGGGTTCAAATTCCCCGCAAGCTCTCAAGCTTTGTCGCATAACTTATTTATGAGGTAAATCCATGACAGAATTAGAGCTTTTAAGGCATGCTGTACAAATTATTAAAGGCGGGCGTGGAGACGCAATATTTGATATTTATTACAAACTTTCGTCTGATATGAAACCAATCAGAGAAAGAATTGAGGAGATTGAGAGAATTGAAAGAATTGAAGCATACACTCAAAGTGATGTCAAATTCGAGTTAATGTTAATTGGTATTGATCAGAATAGTGGCAGTTGGGATGACTACGAGAAAGCAAAAAAGCGAATTTTCGGAGCATGGTATATTAATCCAAAGATTTATCAACAGCAAATAAAGTGGATAACGGAATACATCGGAGTTTGAAACAAGAAAGGAAAGCAGCGATGATTAAAGACAAACAAGATTTTATTGATATGATAAAATCGTTTATGGGACAGGCATCAATACTCACAATCCCCAAAGAATTAATTCATTATTGTGAGGGTGATATAAATTCAGCGCTTTTATTATCTCAATTAATTTATTGGCAAGACAAAATTAAAAACAAAGAGGGATGGATTTATAAAACGTACAAAGACTGGGAAGATGAAATATGTTTAAATGAATATCATATCAGAAAAGCAAGAAAATATCTTGAAAGCAAAGGAATTCTCGAAACACAAATAAAGAAAGCGAATGGTAATCCAACAGTGCATTACAAGTTAAATATAGATAACTTTTCAGATTCGTTTCTTCAAAATTTAAAGAAACGAATCTGTAATATTTCAAGAAACGTTCCTTTAAATAATGAAGGAACTATAATACATAAAACTACTACAGAAACTACAACAAAAATTAAACCGGACGATAAAATATTTTATCTTGATGGAGAATATGAAAACGATCTTTTCAACAAACTAAAGACTATACTCAAAATGCCGAAACTGATACTAACAGAAAACAGGAGGCAGATACTAAGAAAAGCAAGGACACACATACTTATCGGCGGTGGGGGGATAATAACAGCGGCAATGAACCTTTCCAAATCGGATAAATTTTCTTACAAAGACAAAATGCACATTGATTACTTGTTACACCCTTTCAACTGGGCAGAGAACATAACGCTATGGATGGCAGGTGGACCACCTTCAAAAGACAGTGATAATGGGCAAGAAATAGAACGGAATGGCAGAACAATGAAAGGTAAATATCAAGTTGTCAATCCCCAATGTACCACATGATGAAAAAGCTGAACGAGAGGTTCTCGGATGTGCTTTGCTTGATAACGGAGCGGCAAATTTACTAATAGGTGAGTTATCGCCAGAGGATTTTTGGTTGTCAAAAAACAGAATAATATACAATGCTATTGGTGCAGTTCTTATGAACGGGCTGAGTGTTAATTTAGTATCTGTCCGGGACGAATTAATTAAGTCTGGCGATTTAAAGATAATAGGTGGATTCAATTACTTGGACGAATTGATTCATCCAATAGCATCACCTGAAATAATTCAGAGCAGTCTTGATATTGTCAAAGACCGATCTGTTTCAAGAAAGATAATAACTGTTTCCGACAAGATGAAACAGGATGCTGAATCAGTATCAAAAACATCAACTGAAATACTTTTAGAGGCAGAAGAAACATTGTTTTCTGTTTCAAGAGAAAGTGGAGAACGTGGATTTGTTAAGATAGGGAAAGCATATTGGGACACAATAAAAGAGCTTGAAATTTTACATCATTCGGACGAGGCACTTGCTGGACTACCCTACCCTATAAACTATCTTAACCATTTAACGAAAGGGATGAAAAAGCAACAATTGATAATTATTGGTGGGGATACAAGTCACGGTAAAAGTGCATTTGCTCAAAATATATCTTTGCATGTTGCAAGAAAAGGATATAAAGTAGCATATTTCAGTTTTGAAATGAGCGCAATTGATTTGACTTACCGTTGGATATGCCAGATAGCACAAGTTGATTCAATTTATGATGACAAACACACAAAATACAGTGATGATGATTGGCAGAAAATAATCAAAATTAATATGGAGAAATATGGAATTGTAATATATGATGACCCTGGAATCAACACAGCTAAAATAATAAACAAGTCAAAGAGATTAAAGAAAACAAACGGAATTGATCTCTTTGTGTTTGATTATCTACAACAAATCGAACCAACTGGAAAGTTTGGAACAAGAGCAGAGGCGGTTGGTCATATCACAAGAGAATTAAAAAAGCTGGCCAAAATGCTTGATCTCCCTGTAATAGCTATCAGTCAACTAAAAAGGAAAACCACAGCAACGCAGCCAGACCTCCATGATTTGCGAGAATCGGGTTCAATTGAGCAAGATGCAGATGTGGTACTTTTCACATACTTGCCTGAAAAAATTGATGATAATGATTCGTCTGAACAACAAAATGCAGAAATCATTTTAGCGAAACAAAGACAGGGGTCAAGAAACAAGACAATATACGTTGGTTATTATGGCCCGCGTTATGAATGGCGCGATATTGATAAAGGTAAAAAAATAGATTAGCTCAAAAGGCATTAAGTGAAAAAAAATAGCGATCACATTATAATAAAGGATGATATGGAATGAATAAATCCATAAAAGATAGAATCTGTGAGTTTGCCGATCGTTTCTGGCAATCGGAAACGCTTGAAAAGATAATCGTAATAATTTGCTCATTATATTTCGCTGGGCACATTCTGGTCGCAATAGTGAAAGGATGGATATAATGGACGAGTTCTTAGAATATGAAAGGGGAACTCCCGCTGCTCTTATTAAGATAATTTGTAACAGATTGAAAGACGAAAAGGTATTGCTTTATGACAGTAACATCGTAAACAAGTTGCGGAGCATGTCTAGGCAGGAATTAAACCAAGCGCTTGCGTTCGGTGATGTGACCGAATGGCACAATGAAAGAATAAGGGAGAAATCTGATGTCCTGCGATAAATACTGGTTATGCCACAAACCGGAACCAATCTATTTTTATGATGGGAAAGTTATTAATGGCGAAACTGTTTATTGTTTGTGCACTTTCCCAGAAAACAATGGAGATGAAAAGCTTGACACAACAGATGTCCGTTCATTTGCTCTTTTGGGTGCTGCGGTTGCATTAATGCAAAAAGGCTACATCCATCAAGGTGACATTCCTGGCTGTTTACCCAGATGGGTTATTGATGAAATAGACAGAAATTTGCGACCGATAGATCAAAGGAACAAAACCGATGCAGTATCCCAAACAAAAACAGACCCAGCGGAAATACAATAAGGCGATAGTCGCAAGACTGGACGCAAAGTTCAGAGTCTTGATTCGCTTGCGTGACGGTTTGAAATGCCGTAGGTGCGGACGGCAATATGAGATGAAAGACGGCAAGATACCGGCTGGCTTACAATGTGCTCATATAAAGAGCCGTCGTTATCACAACACGCGATGGTTAGAGGTCAACGCTCTTGCATTGTGTGGGGGGTGTCATATTCATTTTACTGGCAATCCTAATGAATTTATAAAATGGCTGATTTCGTCGGGAACGCATACCCAGGAATCACTTGATTGGCTTGACCATGTCGCCCAGCCGCCGTATCGTGGTGATCTTGTTTTGCTTGAAATTTATTTAGATCAGGAATTAGGAAAATTGAAATGATTAGCCAGAACGGAAAATATCTTTATGCAAAAGTGGCTTACTCGAAAGGCAATATTTGTTATGAACGAGTGCCAGTAAAGGATTGTGAGGGATGTGATGGATTAGGAAGCCCGATGGAACACTACAATTACTGCGAGATATTCCAGAGCAGAATTGACAACAACGAACCGTGTGATGAATGCAATAGGCTGATAAGAGGCAAGGAGTCCAAATGAGTGACAAATTTATAGACGATTTACCCGACGGTGTTGAATGTCCTCATTGCGGGACATGGCGCAGGATTACAGCGATTGGTAGTATTGATGAATGTACATTTTGTCTGGATGAGGAACATCATCTTGATGATGAAGATGGCATAGAATTGGATGATTGAAATTCTTGACAATTAAGCAAAAAAGCTTATATTAAGTCTCGTAGCATGGTTTCCTCCTGGCGGCGGCAAGAGGAATCAGGAATGATGATGAATTGCCGCCGTTAAATTTTAAAAGGAAAATATTGAAATATATCGTTGCAAAATTTCATGGGGATACATTCATTGCTTTTGAAAAAAGCGATAGAACTCAAGAAAGTTTACGGCGATTGTATTTGTTGTTTTCGGACATAGTGCGGATATTCCACGTACCTAATGCCGAAGATGAAGATGATGCAGTCTTGATCGCCACCTTGCTTGATAAGGCAGTAATAGACATTTCAAAAGATCAAACATTTTATGATACCGACAAAAGCGAGATAACTATCAGATTAAAACTAAACGGGGAAAGGTGGAGTGAATTCAAAGAGAAAACAATAAACGCATCGATGGGAGAATATTTGAGAGTGCGACTTGGTAAAAACAAAGGCAATATTTCTGCTTTCGCTAGGGACGCACATATAAATCGAAAAACGGCACAGCGGCTTATAAATAAATACAAGGAGAATTTAAACTGAAAAAGATCGTTTTGGCAATTCTTTTTCTGGTGGCAAACGTAGACGCAATCATTTTGCACAATTCTGGAAAGGTCAGTTGGCAAGCAAATAGCGAATCTGATTTAGCTGGATACAGAATATTTTGCGGAACCGAAAAGAATATCTGGACAATAATAAATGTCGGGGATACAACAGAATGGACGCTCAATTTTGTTGATATTCTGCAAACGTTTTACGACACTGTTTTTGTCGCGGTGACGGCTTATGACTTGACTGGGAATGAAAGTGATCTTTCTGAAATTGTTTCAGACCTTTTTTGTATGGAGAATAATTTCTTAATGGGGGATGCAAATCTTGATGGTATAGTAGACATTGAGGACTATGTCGCATATCAAAACTGTCAAGGCTATAAGATCGGTCAGGCTGGGTTCAATCCGATATTAGATTTCAACACAGACGGGATTATTGACATAGAGGATTATGATATTCTTAAAAATGTACTATTTGGAACAAAAAAATAACGTAGAAATAATTAGAGCGACACCAAATGAAATGTTTAAAAGTTGTACATACAGGTTTTAAGGGGTTAATAAAATTCCAATGTAGTAGAAATGCAACAAAAGAGGGATATTGTTGGCAACACCATTCCGAAGCGGTAAAACAACGAGAAGAAAAATCGGCCAAACGATTAGAGGCAACGCCATTTTACATGATACATCGTTATTGAAGGAGGAAATATGTTGAAGGTAAAAATCAACAGAAATATAATGACAAATGGAATGGATATTTATTTATACGAAGAGCGTGCGGATGGGAAATTTGCTATTGGACTACCGACAAAATTAGAGTTTGAGGTTGTTGACGATGAAGAGCTTGGTAACATACAAGAACCAACAATAAAACTTAGTGGACACTGGGGGAAACAATTTTTAGAAGCGTTCGCAGAAGCGTTGGACGGTGAGGGTGTCAAAACAAACAAAGATGAAAGAATTGCTGGAACACTTGATGCAACGAAATACCATTTGGAGGATTTACGCCAACTATTAAAATTAGAAGCCAGAAAATCCGTATAACGCTCCGTATGACCTGTGCGGGCAAGGAGGTTAAATGAAAAATAAAAGAGATATTCCGCATCAGGTCGATGCGGTTGTTAGGCCTAAGATCATTTGTCTTTGTGGCTCTACCAGATTTAAGGATGAGTTTGTTAAAGCCAATCTCCGAGAGACCCTTGAGGGGAAGATAGTGCTATCAATTGGTTGCAACATGAGGACAGATAGTGAGATATTTGGGATGACTTCTTCGGATCAAGAAACATGGACAGAGGAGCAAAAAGAGATTAAGCGAAAGCTCGATGAACTTCATAAAAGGAAGATAGATCTTGCCGACGAAGTGCTGGTTTTAAACGTCGGAGGGTATATAGGTAAATCGACAAGAAGCGAGATTGAATATGCCGAGGCTCACAAGAAGCGGATTCGATATTTAGAGGCCTAACAAGCAGATAGACGGCTAAAGAGAGGCAACGGAATGCAACAAATACAAAAAGGCAAAGATTTTAAACTCCATCTTGATATTGAGAATGAGAATCCCTTTCACGGGTTATCGTTCGCGGTGGAGTGGCTTGATCCTACTGTGATAGGATTTAAGCATTACGTTGACGGTGATCTATTTTCAGGTTATGGCGCCGCAGCATACGATTTAATTGTGACGGAAAACACAGGTTTTACCGACAAGAAAAGATACTCCATTATGAAAGTTTTGAAAAAGACAAACGGGAGTATTCCCAAACCAGTGAGCGGCACAAAGCGGGTTGTGTCGTTAGCTTTGACTGCCCTTGCAAAAGGCACTACTAACTTTTACGTAACCGATGGGAAAACGATGCTTTATAAAATTGAGGGGAACGACTATGGTTTGATGGAATCAAACGCCATTGAAACTGAGATTACTGATGCCAATGGAAAGCTGGCATTTCTCAGGCTTTCAATTGAGGTAATTTAAATGGGCGAGGAATTAGAGAAATTCCGGACTAGATGGCGTCGTTGGTTAGGCAATAAAACGCGAATCGGAAAAGTCGACTGGATTACTTTATTGGATTCAAACTGGCTTGGATGGGCAGATGGAGTTATGGCCGACAAAGAGCCAGGATATACTTATCATAACTTGGATTATAAATCAACACGAGAAGAAATAAAGGCTTTATTTTTAAAAGCAATCAATCTTTCGGAGATGGATCACCTTTATGGGCTTGATAGCTTGTATGTTACAGATAAGCTGAAACTTTAAGAGGAAAGACATGGATTTAGAATTCAAACGAGGTGATGTAATAAAATTCAAGGGGTCGGTAATACGTTGTGTTATTGATGCTGTTTTACGGGATGTAGATACGGAAGAACTCATTTTGCGTATTTTTGTTTGTAACTATACTGGGGGAGGAATAATTCATTGCAATCCGCATTTGGTGGAAAAAGTAGAAAGTAAAAATATATGAGTTTTTACCAATTCATTGTAATTCTTTGTACTTTATTCCTTTGTGGAGCAGGGTTTTCGTGGTATGAATGGGCGCGGAGAATGCCAACATCAAGTTGGGGGTATCATCTTTTGCAATGGATACCACTTTTGGGTGGAGCGATATGTTTTTTCATCGCAGGTTATTTAATGCAAGAGGACACGGGATTTGCATTCTTTGGTGTAACAAGCAGTATTTTTGTAAGTCCATGTATCGGATATGTTGTTGGCCGAAAGTTATGGTTTGGGTAAAGATGAATTGAAACAGGTATGGCTGATTTTTATCAAATCAAAAAGCATTTTAAATGTTCCGAGTGTGGTGGAATAGATAACCATGAATTCATCACAAGAGAAAAGAAAACCGACACCATAAAAGAGCAGCAAACTTTTATCCATTGTAAGAACTGTCAACATGAAACTTTAGTAGCGACAACATCAATCAGCCCACCGGAGAATGAGCCAAAGATTTACAAAACACAAAGTCAAAAGGATTTGATAGAGTTTTGAGCACAATTGAGACAATAAAAAAACTACAAGAGGTTGCCGACAAGCGATGTTTGTGCGGGTATAATGATGGGAGCGTTAACAACGTCAAAAAGCCCTGTAACAGTTGCCAGGCAAAGATATTGTTGGATAACATACATGATATTCTGCAAAATTCGATCTGGTTTGGTTTAGTTAAATAAGGAGATAACAATAAAGAGCGATAATAAAATAACCTGGACGAATTCCAGGCGCAAGTTGAGCGAGTTGATCCCGTGGGAGAAGAACCCGCGTAAGATCAGCGAAAAGGAAGCTGCTCGTTTAGAGAAATCACTCTACGAATTCGGGCAGGTACAGACTATTGCCATAAATCCGAATAATGAAATATATGATGGCCATCAACGAAAAGCAGTTTGGGCTATGAGTGAGCGTTTCGGGGCAGATTATGAGGTTGATGTGCGCGTTTCGTCACGTCCATTAACGGAAAAGGAACGTGAGAAATTAGTGGTATTTCTACACCGAGGCACAGTAGGCGATTGGGATTACGATTTATTAAGCGCTTGGGATTCGGTAGATTTGATAGATTGGGGATTTGATGAAAAAGAATTATCAGAAATGGGATTTGATTTTGATGATAATAAAACCGAAGCGCCAGAAGCCCAGATGGATAGGGCGGATGAATTACAGAGAAAATGGCAAGTAAAGGTAGGTGATTTATTTGAAATCGGAAAACATAAATTGCTTTGTGGGGATTCAACAATATCAAATCATGTGGATAAATTACTAAATGGAGTTAAACCTATTCTGATGGTTACTGATCCACCTTATGGAGTTGAATATAATTCCAAATGGCGTGATGATGCAGATAAAAAAGGGAAACTAGGCAATAAATATCCAACAAAAGCATTGGGGAAAGTAACAAATGATGATAAAATTGATTGGACGGAAACATTTTCATTGTTTCCCGGGACGATAATGTATATATGGCATGCTGATAAATATGCTAGTAAAGTTCAATGTAGTATCGAAAATTGTGGTTTTGATATAATCTGTCAAATTATATGGGTTAAGCCGCATTTCGCATTATCTCGTGGTGATTATCATTGGCGGCATGAACCATGTTGGTATGCTGTTAAGAAACAAGCTAATCATAATTGGCAGAATTCTCGTACAGAAAATACAGTATGGGAAATTGCTGGAATGAATCCAATGGGACATTCTCATGACACCTCTGATAAAGCAACAGAACATGGAACACAAAAACCAATCGAATGTATGAGGCGACCAATATTGAATAATACAAATGATGGTCAATGTGTTTATGATCCCTTCCTCGGCTCCGGCACTACAATGGTTGCCTGTGAACAAACAAATCGAATTTGTTATGGTCTTGAAATAGAGCCGAAATATTGTGCTGTAATTCTAGAGCGAATGAGTGAAATGGGGTTAAAGCTAAACCTCATAAACAAAGGCACAAAAACCAAGAATGAGTAAGCGTATACAAAGATATTCCCTTGAAACTGTGACAGAGGCCATAAATGGTTCTGCTGGAATAGTCTCACACATAGCCAAGAAACTTGATTGTGCTTGGATAACAGCTTATAACTACATCAACAGATGGGAGACCACCAAGCAAGCGTATAAGGATGAAAACGAAAAAATTCTTGATCTATGTGAATCAAAAATAATTCAATCGGTCAATGAGGGCAATACTCAGGACGCAAAGTGGATGTTGGCAAGCAAAGCAAAGCATAGAGGCTATGGGATAGACCGACATGAGATAACGGGAAAAGACGGTGGATCAATAGAGATTGAAGAAATGATTATAAATCGCGATGTTAACTCAGATAAAAAACAATAAAATAATATTCAATTTACATGAAGGACAATTAAAAGCTTGGGATTCAAAAAGAAGATTTGTATTTATTCTTGCTGGAACACAAGCAGGGAAAACAGAGTTTGCTGTTCCCTGGTTATTGAGAGAAATAAAACAATGTGGCAATGGAGATTATTTAGTAGTAAGTCCTTCATATCCATTACAACAAAAAAAAGTTGTTCCTACTTACTTGGATATTTTAAAATATAAAATGAATTTAGGTGACTATAGAGTAGGCGATAGAATCTTTGAATTGAATAGAAAGGGATTTAATTCTAAGATATTTTTCGGCAGTGCTGATAATCCTGATTCTCTAGAAAGCTGTACGGCAAAAGCAGCTCATCTTGATGAAGTTGGTCAGAAAAGCTTTAAATTATTATCATGGGAAGCTATTTTAAGAAGACTCTCTATTAATCAAGGTAGATGTCTTGGAACGACTACAATTTATAATTTGGGATGGATGAAGAATGAAATTTATGACCGCTGGAAAAACAAGGATAAAGATATTGATATAATTCAATTCCCATCTATTATGAATCCTGTTTTTCCAAAAGAAGAATATGAAAGAGCGAAAAACACTCTACCACTTTGGAAATTTAATATGTTTTATCGTGGAGAATACGATAAGCCGGCTGGATTGATTTACAACAGTTTTGATGAAAGGGTTTGTATAATTAAGCCAATAGCATTGAATCCATTATGGCCACGACACGTAGGAATTGATTTCGGCGGTGTACATACTGCTGCTTTATGGTATGCAGAACATAAAGTTAATGATGAAATAACGAATTATTATTTATATCGTGAATATCTCGCTGGAGAAAGAACAGCAAAAACGCATGCGCAAATATTACTTGAATTATCAGAAGGTGAAAATGTGGTCAACTGGGTCGGGGGGTCATGGTCGGAAGATCAATGGAGAATTGAATTTTCGCAATTTGGTATCCCAATTAAAAAGCCGATTATAAAAGATGTCGAGATTGGTATAGATCGAGTATATGCCGTCCATAAAGAAAATAGGATATTTGTATTTGATATTTGCAAAAGTTATTATGATGAGAAAATGACTTATTCAAGAAAGCTTGATGAGGCCGGTCAGCCAACGGAAGATATTGAGGATAAAAATAGTTTTCACTTTATGGATAGTGAGCGATATATTATAGGATTTTTGGAAGGTAATAACATTCCTGCCGCGATTGGTTTGCGCAATCCAGAACCATTATTGAAAAGGAAAAGATGGTAAAAATGAATTTCTTGATTTTGAAAATGAAATATTATGTATCAAGAATTAAAATAAAAATAATAATGAAGTTATGGAGAATTGATATTATTAAAAATCCATATTATTATTTACCAGAGAGAAGTCAAGGAGCAACAAAAATAAAATGAATTTCGGTAATCAACAAAACGAGCTTGAAGCTCAGGCAAAGGCTGAGGCTAAAAAATTAAAAGAACAAAGAGAACAACAGAAAAAAGAACGTCAAAAAAGAATAGAGCAAGCAAAAAAGAAAAGCAAGACAACGAATCCTAATTGGGCATTGGTTTTCATCATCCCAGGTATAGCATTTGCGATAGCGATACATTTATATCTTTCCCCATCGCAATTCATAGAGCGTCTTATCATATCCTTGCTTGCTCTAGTATTTATTCTTGGTTCATGTTGGTTTAGTTTTTTGGTAAGAACGCGAATGACAAAGAAATGAGGACAAAATGAAAGGCTTTATAATTGTAAGTTGGATTGTATCTTTATTTGTTATCATTACGATATTGCTTACATATAAAGATATGGATTTATTTTACATATTGGTGTTTATGATAGTTTTGTTCCAACCATTGGCTTCTGCGATCATCGGCATATATTATTGGTATAGGAAAGAAGATTTATCAAATAATGATATACAGATGAATATATTAAGAAAATAAGCAGAGGGCAAAATGAAAATAAAAATCGAAAGTGATGAATATTATCCCAGATATTATCTAAGTAAAAAGGGATGGTTTGAAATAGATATTACAGAGGAGAAATTTAAAGAATATAAACGGATTGAAAAAGGGTGGAACGAGATGCAAAAAGAATTACGAGAAAGAGAAAATGAATTATCGGATTAGAGTCTTGTTGATTTTTGTAAATAATAAATTATGGGAAATTGCTGAATGGATAACGGACGCAATAGCAACAATAATCCTAAAAGAAAGCAAGGAAAAAGGAGTAGCATTATGAGGGCACCACAAATTATTGTATTGGTCTTAACGGGAATATCATTATTACAGCAAGCTTATTTACATGGCAACCCCAAAAAAGGTCGATATAATTTCTTCGTTGCATTTATATCAAATATTTGTTGGTTATCATTATTATGGTGGGGTAGTTTTTTCAAATAGAATCGAGGGCAGAAAGCGATGAAACATGAAACTAATGGAAGCTGTATCTCAGGCGATTATACCGGCAAAATTGCGCGAAGATGTTTCCCCTGAAGGCTGGGGATATGGAGTCGATCCAGATGACGATTCGTATCTTTATAGATCGTTGACAAGTGGGCCGCGTGATCTTTCACAATTTAAGCGAGAACGGGCAGCGAACGTATCCTATTACCTTTGGCTTACGAATCCTTATGCCAAACGAGGACTTGACATCATCGCCGATTTCATTATCGGCGGAGGGATTACCTGTGAGGCGCAAGACTCGAAGATACAATGGCTCTGGGAGCAATTCTGGTTCGGAAAGCCATGGAGTTTCGAGACACGGCTATCGGATTATATCGACATGCTGAATCTGTTCGGGGAATTGCCTATTCCATTCACGGTCAACACGCAAAACGGCCAATTGACGTACAGTATTATCGATCCCCTTAAAATCCAAAAGGTCAATTTCAATCCGGACAATTATCTGGAAATGAAATCAATCGAATTGAAAAAGGGAACGGGAGCCGAGACAACCACTTTGTTGATTGTAAACGATGCGGAAAAGGCGCTAAAGGAAAATGTGACAACAGGCGTATTCTTCTGGCAAATAAACAAGATCATAAATGCAGAACGTGGAAACGGTTGTCTTAATGCCACAATAGATATTCTATCAAGTCTTGACGATTTCCTTTTCGCCGAACTCGAACGCGCCATGCTGCTCAGGAATTTCGTGTGGGATGTCACATTGGAAGGAGAAAAACAAGAAGGAATAAAAGATTTTCTAAAAAGTGAGGAAGCGGCACCACCGAAACCAGGTTCACTTCGTGCCCATAATGAAAAAGTAGTATGGAATGCCGTTTCACCCGATCTAAAAGCCTCGGATACATCGAGTCTTTTCAACATTCTTTTTAATACAGTAGCTGTCGGTCTTGGGATTCCAGAGCATTGGATAGTAACTTATGGTGCTGATTTAAGTCGAGCAGTCGGGAGGGAAATGAATGAACCCGTATTTAAGCGGTTAGAGCATAAGCAGAAATATGTGAAGGCCATGTTCGAGCTTATGTTCGATTTTGAGATAGCGAATGCGGTGAAATACGGGCGAGAAACGCAAGCAATCGATCCGAAGACATCAAAAGTAATAGGGGGAAAGATTGATAAAAGCACGGATAAAACTTATGTGCTTAAATTCCCCGAAGTATCCCCGAAAAATCTGAATGAGCTTTCCGATATTCTGCAAAAATTGGTGACATCATTGGGACTCGCCAGAATGAACGATTGGGTTTCCGATGCAGCCTGTTCCAATATCATCCAGGGATTCGTGGAATCGGAAATGGGCATTGAGATTCCCGATGATGCAAGAGTCGGAATTGAAGACATTGAACAATCAAAGGAGAATCGGAGACAAAAAGAACAGGAGGAGATGGAAAGGCGGTATGAAATGGCAATGGCGAATGCTAAACAAGTCAACAATGAATGAACATCTTAATCTACATAAGACAATCAGGAACTGGTCTTTTATGGGGAGGAATTCATGATAAAAGATTTGAAGGCGAATTGTTTACTGAGGGCATTGCCGGGATTCTCGTAAAAGGTAGATTCGAGAATCGTTCGGAAATACAAACCCGTGCTTTCAGTTGGAACAATATCCATAATTATTTGATAACTGATTTTGAATTACCAGAATCAGAATATCGCGATATTAAGATATATCTTAATGAATCCGGCACGGGTGAATTGTGGGGAGGTTTTGATGACCAGGTATTTATCGGCAAAATGGTAAAGGAAACACAACAGTATATTCAAGCGTATGGGATATTTTCAGGCGAGAAACAAGAACAATGTCGTGTTTTCCCCTGGCTATCAATCAATAATATAATCGATTTGAATGAATAAAATATTATGTAAAATAATACTCAAAGATAGTAGCGAATTATTATTTTGGAAACAAGAAACACAAACATTTATAGGAACCGTTGAATTTGATGATGATATTGCCAATAAGGGATGTAAAGCCTTTGGGAATTTTGCTAATTCATACGGCAAAGGTAAGAATGTCTGGATATGGTTTCCAGCATCAAGAATAAATAGTATCATACAATATTTGGATTAAACGAAAGGAATATTCTAATGGAAAAGAAAAGACAAGGACGACCGAAAAAGATAGGGGCTATTTATCCAGGTGGACAAAAGGGCATACAGCCGGATGAAAGTTTAGACATTAGCAATCCGCCGAAAGGTGGTTCAGGTATGATTTTATCAAAAGAACCATTGCCTGATTTGTCTAAAGATGATTTAATAAAAACGATAGAACTGGCAAGTGATCATCTCGCAAATTTGAATGTTGGGAAAACTGATTGGAGAAAAATACCAAACTTAATTAACGGCCTTTATCCGTGCCCTAAATGTGGGTCAACTGAAATCCATCAGACATATGTTAACAGAGATACCGAGAAACTGAAATATTGCAATCAATGCAATTATCTAGGCCCGACAGCACCGACATACGAAAAAGCTGCGGAGTTATGGAATGAAGCGATTGAAAAAGGCTAACAGAAAGTGAGGGCAAGATGATTACAAATTTTGGTAATTCAAAATTAAGAAATATTGCTGATTTCCAGTATCAGATTTTAACGGAACCTATGGCAATATGGCTGGTAAATGGAGGTGATGTAACGCCGAATCCCTTTTATCGGACGAGAAGAGAACAAATAGCAGCGAATTATGGATACGAAAAAGAGATATACGTAAAATTATTGAATCAATATTATTTGGAAAAAGATCAACCTGAAGAATTGAAAGCATTAATAATATAATGCCTCTAACTTTAGATCAAAAACGCACTTACATTAAATCTTTCAATGCCGTTTTGAGAAAGGCCGCACAGTTCCAAAACGGCAGTGTTGATGGGGTTTTGCAGATTCTAAAAGATTATCGGTTGCAAGTAATTGATATTATCTCAAACTCTCAGGGATGGAATATCTATTGGGCGCAACAGATGAAGCAGGAAATAGACCGGGAAATGCGGAATCTGACCAATAGACTTACTCTGGATTTGCAAACAAAAATGGATAATGGGTTTAAACTCGGTCAGAATTTTATAACTGAACCATTGAAACAAATCGGGTTAACATCAACTATGTATGGGATAAGTGCGGAAGATTTATCTATTGCCCATAGTATAGCCGCCGATCTTGTCACGGATATTGCCCAGGCATCAAGCAAATCAATCGCCAAACAGATCGAATTTGGTATCATGGGGAATAAAACTTCTACTGATGTTATCAAGGGAATTGGTAAGGTAATTCTTTCGGATACAGCAAGGCAAGGCGCACCGCAATCGACATTCAAAACTCTCGCTGATCGGGCAGAGGCGATTTGGCGAACTGAAACGGGACGTGTTCTTGATATGGGACATTACGCGCAAGGCAAAGCAACAGTAGATATTTATCCAGGACTAAAAAAATATTGGATAGCCACCTTCGACAATCGTGCTCGTAAAAATCACATAAATATGGATATGCAGACCAATCCCGAACATGGTGGTATTCCAATAAGATTTGATAAGTTGTTTGTGTTCGGCCCAAACAAAGATGATAAAGGTCGAATGCCGCATGATGCGCAATTAGCAGCGAAACATACGGTCAGTTGCCGTTGTACAATGGCAACGACTTTATTGGCAAAAGAGGATTACCAGGAATTATATCCAAACGCATCCCCACCTGATATTCAGTGAGAAAAATATGAGCTATCGACAAAAGGATGAGTTTGTTATACAAGGCACGGGACGAGGGCGACTCAGAATTACAGAAAGTTCACCTGATATATTGCTTGAAAGAAATCCACAAAGAGATGCTATGGCAATAATCACGTTTCTTGAAAAGAGATTAACATCTGGAACATTCGAGGCGGTTGTTGACTATATGATTCGCAAGGAAAGTAAACGCAGGGAATTATTCAAAGATTCTATAAAGAAAAAGTTATTCTAAAAATTATCCTGGGGAATAATCTATATTGCATATTTTTGCATTTAATGATTTTTTACCTTAAATTTTCACCAACATGATGTGTTTCCTTGAGGGCATTTATGAGCTTGCTGTGACGCCCTCACATAAGCAAGCCATAAATGCCTTTTTATTATATGTCTATGAGGTCAATAATGCCTTACTCTAAAATATCGGAATTGCCAGACAACATAAAAAAATTATCAGAAGATAAACAAAAGCAGTGGTTAGCCATATTCAATTCGGCTTTTGCCAAAGCCAAAGAGAAGAAGATGAAAGATGAGGATGCCGAGGAAAGCGCCTTCAAACAAGCGAATGGTATTGTTTTTAAGGAATCCGAATTCAATATCTCCGGCGGTTTCAAGGAACTGCAACAAAAACTAACTGATGCGGTACGGAGAAAAGTCGGGGTGACTGCCTGGGTGAATGATGCGGATAGCATATTTGTGTATTTCGATGTCGAAAACCAGACGACCCATTTGAATGAAGGATATCGGGCAACCTACAAATCTATTGATGGAGAATTCGAGATAGGCAATCCAGAGGAAATCGAATTCAAATCCATCGTCATCCCGAAACGCGAATCAAAATCCTTCAGATTCAAGGAATCCAACTTCCATTTTCTGGAATCGAACGATCCTGAAGGCAAGGATTGGGATGTTGTGGTAATCGAGGAAGGGAAATCCCTGAATCTCGGTTCGCATGAACTGCCTAGATATTATCCCGAAAAAGCATTAAAGGCGGCAACAGAAAGTAAACTTTTTAGCAAGGCTCCCGTGATGCTTTACAATTTCGATGGGAAATATGGCCGATATAACGACCATGTTCCACTCAATGTCCAGGAATCCAAACCGGAAGGATTGGCGGGCAATATTGTGGGATGGATTTCCGATGAACGATATGATACTTTCAAGGATGAGAACGGAAAAGAGAAAAAAGGGGTTTTGGGGAAATTACACATTAGTGAAGGCTTTGAATGGCTTCGCAAGACATTGAAAGATGCTTATAATGCAGGCAAAAATCTGTTAGGCATTTCGATTGACGGTGACGGTTCTGAGTACCCATTTCTTGTAGAGGGTGAGAGCGTCGATTATGTTGATTCCATAACGAAAATTATGGAAAACACGCTTGTTACATCCCCTGCCGCTGGCGGTAGGTTTCTAAGATTAGCGGCCAGCCAAAACAATCAACCCTTACAAGGAGTAAAAGAAATGGAACTCACAAAAATTCTTGAATTAATCAAATCAGTAAAGCCAAAGCTTTTGGAAGGCAAAGACCTTACCAAATTGACTGAAGCAGAAGCCGAGGCATTGCTTAAAGAAGCAATGAAAGAACCGGAAACAATCATACCAGAACCTCCCAAAGTTGATTCCCCGAAAGTAGATGAAGTCAAAGTAGATGAATTAACACAAAAAGTCGAAAAACTGACTGAATCTTTGGCTGTCAGCCAGAAGAACGTTGCATTACAAACAAGATTGATGGAATCCAATTTGCCAGATGATTTCAAAAAGGACATCCAGCGCCGATACGAGAATAGAAATTGGACAGAGACGGATTTGAATGCAGACGTTAAGGCCGAACAGGACAAGGCCGCGAAACTCAAGGAATCAACAAGTAAATTGGGCGATCAATCCCGCGTACAAATCACTTCTGATGAAAAAACAAAATTGCAACTTGCAATGGACGGACTTTTCTTTAATGAAGATCAGAAAGACGCAGATGGGAAGAAAGTCTCGCGATTCATCAGTTTCAAGGAGAGTTATGCTAAGATCGTCAATGATCCATCCGCTCTTTGGGCTGGCGCACAAACGATTCTTGGTGACGCTTATCAATTCATTCCTGACATGAAAACCACCGATGCGCATTTATTTGAATCGTATGACATCAAGCGTAGGCGCGCTCTCCGGGAATCAAGAATGCGAGAAGGATTACAGACCTCTGATTTCGCGGAAATTCTTGCGGACGCAATCAATAAGCGAATGCAAAAAGAGGTTATAAATCCAGACTTAAACGCATGGCGTCGAATCACATCGGATATTGTTCCATTCACTAATTTTCAATCACAAAAAAGAGTTCAACTTGGTGGCTATGGGATTTTGTCAACTGTTGCCGAACGCGGTACATATCAATCCTTGACTAGTCCTGGCGATACACAAGCGACTATGACACCGGCCAAAAAAGGCGGATTGGAAGATTTGACAATGGAAATGGTCGCAAATGATGATGTTGGTGCTATCCGGCAGATTCCAATCAAATTAGGCCGAGCCGCAGGACAGACGATTTTCAGAGATATTTTCGACATGTTCCTGAATAATCTAGAACAAGATGGTTCGACAACGCTTGCATCTTCGGCCCGCGGGAATTATATCACGACTGCTCTTTCCACTGCTGGTTATGGCGAACTCCGATATGCCATGAGAAGTCTTGCCAATTACGGCGATACTTATGATCTACTCGGATCCGCAAATATTCCAGCAATACTGCTTGTGCCGAACGAACTCGAGGATACAGCAAAACGAGTGTCGCAATCCGATATAGCCGTGAGCGCTATCTATACGGCTGGCACTTCTCATTATAATACCCAGACAGAACCGAACATCTGGAAAGGCGACATCAAGGATGTTATCGTAATTGATTACTGGACAGATGCGACTGATTATTGGGGTATTGCTGATCCAGCAAAATCTCCAACAATTGAGGTGGGATTCTATCAGGGTCGAGAAGAACCTGAACTGTTTGTCCAGGACATGCCGAATGTCGGATCAATGTTTAATGCCGATAAAATAACGTATAAGATTCGTTATATTTATTATTTCGGCGTCCTTGATTTCCGCCACATGGCATTATCACATCAATAATCTTAATGATATGGCAGATATATTTTATATCTGCCATATTCCAATTTTGATAATGTATGATTTTGAATAAGGAGATTTTAAATGGGCAAGACTTTTCTCGCAGATACACCTGGAAATTATTTCCATGTGAATTTTTCAAATGCTTCAGTAGCTTCCAATGGTGCTGATGCCGTTATCGCATCTGCTGCTTTTGTTGCACCGAATAACATCAAAGTTACAAATGTTTGGTTCGTTCCCTGGGCAGATCAATCGACTAAGGGAACTGCAACTACTTCAGCAACTTATAAACGTATTAATTTGCTTAATGGTGCGACATCCGGAACTGGTACAACCATAGTTGCTTCGTGTAATTTAACAGCTTCAGTCGCCAGTCGTGGTTCGAAAGCATTTTCTACGACAGCAAACAACACACTTTCTAGTGGTCAGATGCTTTATTTCTCTGCTTTAACGGTGGGTGGAACTTCCAACGATGGCACTATTTTGCAAGCAGGCGTTTTGCAAATTGAGTATCAATTACTTTAGAAAGGATTGAGATATGGGAAAAACATTTCTTGCTGACATTCCTGATAATTCCTTTTGCAGAAATTTCACCGCCGCTTCTGTTGCATCGGATGGTAGTAACGCTGTTGTTGCTTCAGCAGCTTTTATTGCTCCAAATAGTATTAAAGTAAAAAATGCTTGGTATATCCCCTGGGCTGATGCTGCAACAGTTGGCACGGCGACTACGTCGGCAACATATCGACGCATTAATCTGTTAAATGGTGGCACATCTGGTACGGGAACAACTATCGTTGCTTCTTGTAATATGACAGCATCCGTAGCTAGCAGAGGATCAAAAGCATTCGCAACTACCGCTAATAATACATTGTCAAGCGGACAGATGTTGTATTTCAGTCAATTGACTGTTGGTGGAACAGATGATGATGGAACCGTTCTACAAAGTGGTGTTCTGCAAATTGAATATCAATTGCTTTAATTAACAAAAGGATCGGGCATGTACATTACTCCATTGATAGCTGTGGGGATACCGACATGGGGGAAGGTTTCTATTAAATGGGCGCAAGCACGTGCCCATTTAGGTTTTCCGTTAGGTGCGAGTGCGGTAGATATTTATATCGAAAACGAGGAAATTGCTAATGCCAGAAACGCCATAGTGAAGAAGGCAATTGAGGCAAAGGCGGATTATGTGTTTTTTCTTGGCGATGACGTTATTTGTCCACCAAATACTGTAATACAATTGCTTTCAAGAAAAGTAGATATTGTAACTGGTATTTATTGGACAAAAGGCTATCCAACAAGACCTTATATCTGGAAAGGTTTACAGAGAGGCGAATATCTAGACTGGAAAGCTGGTGAGTTCTTTGAAATAGATTTTTGTGGTGTTGATTGTACTCTTATTAAGACAGATGTTTTTAAGAATGTCGAATATCCCTGGTTCAGTCGGGATTGGCTTTGGAGTGATAAACAAGATAAGCCCACTGGCATTGAAACGGAAGATTTCTTTTTTTATTTGAAAGCACAGAAATCAGGTTATAAAGTTTGGGCGGATACGGCCATTCAATGTTTACATGAAGATAGAGCAAGTGGGCAATCATTTACATTGACTATGGATATGCCTCAAGCCAGTGCCGTTTCAACAGATGAATATAAAGGAAAGAAAATTGCCGATCTTGGATGTGGTACTAATACACCTCATTTTGATTTTGATTGCACCGTTGTGAGATTTGATATTTCCGATAAAGTAAATCCCGATGTAAAATGTGACTTAAAACAAATACCAGAACCAGATGAAAGTTATGATATTGTACATAGTCGTCATGTTTTAGAACATTTTGGTAGACATGAAGCAGGAGCTTTGATTCATGAATGGACACGGATTTTGAAAGTCGGTGGTGAACTCATCATCAATCTTCCTAACTTGATGTATGCAATGAGGAATCTAATTGATGGAAAATCGGGACTTTACGAATGGTGGCAATTGTATGGAGCGCAAGCTGATTGTAACGATTTTCACAAAAACGGATTTATTAAAGGCACATTGGAGAAATTGTTAAAATCCGAACCATGTCTAGGGGAAATAAAAGTAGAGGAGATCAATGAAAACCTCAATGCAACGGCGATTAAAGTTAAAAAACAAGACAAGTTCATCCTGACGGATTGGTGGAATGATGTGCATAATCCGAAACCGGAAATTGATGCAAAGGTCATTCAGGCAATGATCGGAGGGACAAAAAATGAATAAGATTGTATTGAATGCCGGAGCCGGTTATTCCGCCTTGATGGATTTTGCTTATGCAGTCGATGAATTTGAAGGATGGGATGAGATTAGGCTTGATATTAACCCAGATACAAATGCTCATATAATCGGTGATATTCGCCAGATGAAAAATATTGCATCTAATCTTTTCGATGCCGTTTTTTCGTGTCATACATTGGAACATATTTATACTACTAATGTGCCTTATGCTTTGAGGGAATTCCGGCGTGTTTTAAAACCTGGCGGTTTTGTGGCTTTATACTTGCCGGATTTCAGGAAAATTGCTCCGATAATACTAGGGAATAGAGGAGAGGAAATTCTGTACGAGATTCATGGGAATAAGATCAGGGCAGTCGATATGATATTCGGTTTGGAGGGTGCCATAATAAACGCGCCAATGATGATGCACAAGACACTTTTCACGGAAGAATCAATAACGAAAAAGTTGACTAGTGCCAGATTCAAGAATATCAAAATATCCGAAGATGAATACGATCTATGGGTGAAGGCTTATAAATGAGTGGTTATTATCTGAATTTGGGTGCAGGCGATAATTATAAACCCGGGTGGATCAATCTCGACCTCCCGGCGAATCCAAAGGCTGATATCCATTGTGATTTGGAAGAGGCAGAATTGCCGCTTGACGATGATAGCGTGAACTTGATTGAGGCGGCGCACGTGATCGAACATGTGAAAAACATTATCCCGCTTTTCAATGAACTCCATAGGGTTCTAAAGCGCGGCGGTATTTTGCATATCACCGTCCCTGAATTTCCGTGTGCGGCTGCGGTTGCGGATTTGACCCATGTTCATTATTTCGTTCCAGCAACTTTCACGCATATCATTAATCCGAACGCTGGATATGATACGAGCGGGTTACGCGGCAAATGGGCTTTGCGATATATGGAAAGCTTGTCTCATGACAGGCCCATTATGGATCGAGGGCAAGATGCGGGTGGATATTTCAAAGAATTGGAAGTTGAATTTGAGGCAATAAAGAATTGAAAACAGCCTTAATATTCCAAAGCAGCAAAGCACTTGGTGATAGATTATTCATTACCTGGATGCCAAAATATCTAAAGCGCAATAAAGGATTTGATAAGGTTTATTGTGCGACATGGAAAGAGAATGCTTGTTTTTGGGATAACAATCCATTTGTGAACGGTATCATTGAACTTGAAACTTATGCGGAAAAGAAAACCGAAGAACTCTTAACCGAATGGGGGGGAAAGTATACCGAAGTTTATGACATTAGATGGATGGTAGAGGGTGAATATCTGAAACTTTCAACAGAGCCTACATCTACATTGATAAAACGCCGCGAAAAAGCAAAGGGTGTAAATTACTATAATTGTTATCAGAAATTAGGATTGAATCCTGAGAATCCCAAACCCGATTTATATCTGACAGATGCAGAAAAAGAGCTTATCAAAAAATATAAGGATGAAGGCAAAACACGAATAGCTTGGCAATTACAAGGTTCAGGAAGAAATAAACAATTGATATTTCTGCCAGGTTATATTCTTTCGCTTGCTGAGAGATACAAAGAAATAGAACAATGGGTTGTAGGCGATGCTGGGCAAGCGATTGAGGCTTTTGAAATATTTCCTAACATTAAAGATATGCGTGGTAAATGGACGGTTCGGCAATCTATGGTCATGGCCAATATTTTTGATTTAATAGTCGGCCCTGAATCATATTGGATCAATGTCGCTGGGGCCTTTGATATACCAAGTTTATGTTTCTATAGCATGTCAAGTCCTGATAATTTAACTAGATATTTTAATCATGCACATTCTATCATTCCGAAATGCGAGTGTTCGCCTTGTTATCTGATTTGTAAAGATTTTAGGCAAATATTACAACTTGATAAACGTGCATCAGCGCGGGATATGGAAAATGATTGTATTGTTAGGAATCCAAATGATTATTGGAATGTGCTTGGTTATAAATGCACAGTACAGATAGACCATAGACAGGCAATAGATAAAATAATAAGCATAGTTTTTGACCGGAAGAGGATATGGACAGGCAAAGAACTCATGCCCGGTCGGCGCGTTGATTCGCGCTTAGTTCGGCCTGTCCATTAATTAATAAGGGAAAAAAGATGACGCATGCACATACCGTAACAGATCAGTCGCTATTAACTAGTGCGGCACGTACAACGTCCGGGCAATCAAACACATTCAGAGTAGACGCTTTTGAAAAGGGTATCATTTGGTTAGCAATAACCGCAATCAGTGGAACAGGAACAAAGCTAACTTTGTATCCACAGTTTTCCCGCGATCAGTCAGATTATGCCTCTAGACTTACAGCCAAAATTGAAGCAACCGAAACGGGAATATTTGAGATGCCGATTGAGAATTTTGGCAAGTATATGCGAGTTGTTTATGTTATAGAAGGTGTTGATACAAGCGTAACATTTGCATCGAATTTCGAAGGAAAAGATTGATGTCCACCTATTTAACGGACATGAAAGCTGATATTAGAGGAATCTTAAAAGATGATCCAAGTAGCACAGCGGATTACCAGCTTAGTGATACGGAACTTGGAACGATTATCAGCGAACAGGCATTATTGCGATTCTCTTTTGATCATCCTTATGTGAAACGGAAATTCTATGTTGGAACAGGTGAATACGATTATGCTTTGCCCTCTGACTGGTCGGATAGTTTTTCACGTATAGCAAGCATTGAATATGATATTGATTCTCAAGCTCCCGACATCCAGGAGGGCAAAGATTGGATTTTATATGAATCAGACGATACTGAATATTCTCTTTCTGGTACGGCAAGCGGCACGAGCGTAACGTGTACAACGGTATCACAAGCATTGTTTTTTCATGATGGAAATTTAATCAAGATCGGAGCGGGGACTGCAAGCGAGAATACTTACGTGACGGCTGATGGAGTGAGTGCTACAGGCGTAGTCGCAGTCGAAGCATTAAGTGGGACATATAGCTCCAGCCCGTACATAAAGCGAGTTAAATGTTTCCGGTTCCTGTATCAATCCCCAGAAACAACCGAGACATTTATGATGGAATATACGACGCTTCATACATTGACAGAATCGACAATAACTATTGATACCGCTTGGCGCGCAGCTTTTAAATATCTTTGTGCTGTGGTTTGTTCAGAACACCTATCTCATAAATATGGATATTGGTCTGATTCGTCTATGGGAGCAGACATTGTAGATTATAGCGCGAAAGCAGATTATTGGCGGAGCAGAGCAAAAGATTTAATCGTTGTTTATAAAAGTTTCTCTGGTGAGGAAAAGGATGTTGCCCCAGCATCGGCAAAAGGAGAATATGACATATCCTTACCATGGGGGACGGATCACGTTTTTCACCCGAGAAAATGGCGATGATGCAATATGATTACAGCAACTATCCGAAGGTTATAGATGTCAGATTTCAACATAAAGGTGAAATTATCTGGGAAAGTATTGGAGGGAAAAGCATCGGCAGGATTAAAATCTGCTGTGCAGAAATCAATTACAGCGATAACAATGCAAATACGAAACGACGTGGCACAGAAAATCCCAGTCGGAGTAAGTGGGCAGGCGCGCGCAGGAGTAACACATAAAACGGAAAACTGGCACCGGGCAAGAGTTTTTGAGAAAGGCCCAGGAACAAAATATATTGAAGTGCTTGAAAAAGGACGCAGACCAGGAAAAAGATTTCCACCTCCAGATCCGATCAGATTGTGGTTAAGGCGGACGGATAAAGGCAAAGCATTTGTCCAGAAAATACAAGAAAAATATAAATTGCCTTATGATAAAGCCCTTGAGCGAGCAACATATCTTAAAAGTATGGGTATCGCTAAATATGGAACTATAGCAGTGAGAATGTTCAGGACGGTTTATAAAATGCGAAAACAATGGGCAATAAATAAGGTCGAAAGAGATATTGCAAATTGGACAAAAAGATAAGTGGCATATCTAAATATAATAACAAGATTAAAAGCCGACCTTGAAAATGTAAGCGGAATCGGCAATGTTTATGAACTCAAAAAAAGTGTCCATGATGAACAGGAAAAATCAAGACTTTTCAAGACAAGCTCAAAACTCCATGTTTGGTTTACTGGCAGAGACTCGGAAGAAGCTATTACCGATTACAATACTCTTGTTGTCCGACAAAATATATTCGTGATAGAAGGTTACTATGCCTTTAAACAATCAACAGAAACGGAGAAAACTTTCCAAGCGCTTATTGATGATATTCTTAATGAATTGACAAATGACAGATTGCTGGGCGGATATGGATATGTTATAAAATCCCCATCAACGCCCGAAATTGATGAGGTGATGTTTTGCGACGTTCTTTGTAATCACGTTAAAATTAATTTGTTGATATTGACTACGCACGAGGCAGGTGAAAAAGATATGGTTTATACAGGAACCGAAACATTCTTGACTGGCGCCGCTCGGACATCATCGAGTACAAGTGACGCTAAGGATGTTGAAAAATACATTGAAGGGACATTCTATATAAATGTCACGGCAGTCAGCGGTGATGGGGCGCAAATGAGATGCTTTGCTCAGAAATCGCCTGATAACGTGACCTATTATGATTTCTACGAATTCCCAGTAGCTGTTACTGAAACTGGACAATATTTCTTTCCAGTGGAGAATTTCGGGAAATACTTAAAATTTAAATATGTAATAAGCGGGCCTAGTGCATCTTTTACATTTACAGCAACTTTTGAAGGGAAAAATCCTTATGGAATCTAAGAAACCAGAATCAAGAAAAGAAACCATTACTGTATTACCTTCGCCCTTGTTCCAGTATAGGCGATTATTAACAATGAATTTTCTAACATTAAAACAATTCAGATCGTTAAAAGCCGGGCATAAAACAGAAATAAACAGACAGGCTTATGAGAATGAACTAGAATTATACATAAAGGAATAATGAAATGGCAATAATACTGTATACCGGACTAGATGAACAATATGCCCTGCTTGACCAGGGAACGTGGGGCACATCCCCTGCAACTAATGCAGCCGGGCAAGGTCTCCATATTGGGGCGTGGGATTTAAAGCCGACCATCAATTTCCGCGAACGGGATGTCGCAAAAGCGCAGCGTTATGATAAGGCAGAAGATATGATTGCCGACGAAAAAGGAGTAGTGCATTCCCCTGCACTGCCAGCAATCCCGTTCTTAAAAGACCAGGGAGATAAGTTCCTTTATAGTGTGATGCAGGCGGTTACAGAAGGAACGGCGACGCCTTTTACAAAAACGTTTACATTCGGACAAACGCAACCGGATTTCAGCGCTAGTGGTGGATATTTTTTGGGGGTTGTGAATAAGATGCCGGTGGCTGGTTATTCTGCTTTGCTGTATGATGCAATCATGAGTGAGATAACTTTGTCTTGTGCACCAGGCGCAAATGATTCAATGCTGACAGTGGAGGGGAATCTGTTCGCACGTGTACAATCAGAGACATTCAATTATAGCGGTACGATAACATATCCCGATGTTGCTGTTGGAACGGATTTCTTTTATTTTCATGATATAACTACAAAAACTATTGCTGGAACGGCTATCATCTTAGGTGATGATGGTTTCAAATTGACACTGCGTAATGGCGCAAAAGCGGTTGGTGCGGCTAGTGGATTATATCAAACTGTCGCATTGACGAAATATGAAGTCGTACTTACAATACAGGCATTATGGGATGCGACATTGCGAACATCAATGGCAAGTCTGCGGTCTGGCACAACCGAAGCAATCATATTGGAATGGGGTTCTGCCGGAGCGGATGGGCATTTGAATTTCACGCTCAGCGGGAAATACCGAGAACCGCGTGATCTGTCCCATGCTAAAGAAGGCGAATTCGTTACGTTGACATACAAGGCCAGCGGTACTTACGGAGGGACGGTTCCATTGACTGTGGTACAATCGAATGCTATAGACAGAGCATGGTAAAACAAAGGAGACTGGGCGATGATTAAAGCTAATGAAAGAAAAAACGAACCTTTTGAATGGTGTTTCCCAAAAGATAAAGGCACAGAAAATCCAACCGTTTTTACGTTACAACCTACATCAGGATCAAAACAGGCATATCTACGATATGTAAAATTCTCGATCTATGGAAGGTATGATTACGATGATTGGAAAACTGATAAAATACTTAATGGCATTCAGAAAGTCAGTAACTACGAAAACGAAAAAGGGAAAGTTGTAACCTTAACAAAGCCGGAAGAAATAAACGAGTTTATCGAAAAATTGACTGAAATTGAAGTAATGCTATTACTTGCGACTTTAGAGGATAAGGAAAGCTTAGCATATCAACAAGGAGTAATGGAAAAAAACTGAGACTTGCCGTTGGAATGATTTTCGACGGCAATGATTTTGATTGTAATAATTGCAATAAAAGAAATTGCCTTTTCAAACAGAACTATTATAAATTAAATAACATACCAACGAAAAGCGTTTTTTATAAAAGAACAGTTTATATAACGCGGGAAAATATCTGGTTTTATTATGACCAAATCAAAGCAAAAACAATTCAGGATTTTCCTGTATTAAAATTCATACAAACTTTTATAGGAATATGTCCGAAGTCAATCATCAACAATGATGCTTTTGAAATTTTCAGACGTTACCAATATTGTAAGACTTATAATACACAGCCATTCCCCGGTAGTTATGACGATCAACCAGCGGAATGGCTTTTCATGGTTGATGTTATCGAAAGTGAAATTTACAATTTAAACAAGAGAATCCAAAATCGCTGAAACAATCGACATTGTAATTGATGCACAGGATAGAGCGTCTGCCAAATTTAAAGCGGTCAATAATGTTGCAAAAGATTTGGTCAGGCAATTCATCGGTCCCATTGGAGTAGCTTATGCAATTAAGAAAACTTTCGATGGGATGAATGCCGCCGTAGATGCTTCACAACGAATGAAAAGCTCTTTAATCGGCCTTGAAACTGTTGCAAGGGCATTCAAACAAGATCAAGATGAAGCAAAGAAAGCTGCGGTGGAATTGGCGAAAGATGGTTTATTGACTGTTGGTGAAGCTGCGATGGGCCTGAAGAATCTCCTTTCCCGGATGAAACTTGAAGATGCGATTCGATTGATGAACGGATTGAAAGATTCGGCAGCATTCAATAGGCAAGGGTTCTTTGCCTATGGGGAATCCATAGTCAGGACAACGGAAGGTATAAAGAATCTCATTAGTAATACGGCAGATGCCGCCGGTATTACAAAAAATCTAAATATCATAATGAAGGAACAAGGATTTACACTTGAGGATTTGGATAAGGCGGATAGAAAGGTGGCTGCATCTCAAGCCTTAGTAAATGGATTTATAAAAGAAACAAGTATTTTTGCCGGTGATTCCAAAAAAATATTAGAGGAATTGGGTGGACAAAAAGCGAAAGTAAAATCCCAAGCTGGATTGTTAGCTGCATCCATAGGTGATTTATTAACTCCGGCCTACCAGAAATTTACTGGGGTTTTGGGATATTTGATTGAGGATATGCAGGTTTCGATAGACCAAGTGAAAACATTAGGCACGAATTATTTATGGCTCCAAAATCAAGTTAAATATGCAGCGAGAGCTTTTGAAGGATTTTGGGTTAAAATTCTTCAGGGTGGAAGTGCAATGGAGGCGTTGATGGGTGCCGAGACTGCGGTTTCTGATGCGATGGAAGAAGATTTTAAAAAAGGGCAACAACCGATAAAGGATGTCACGGATACTACAAACAACGCTGCAAAAGCGGTTAGCGAATATGCTAAGAAACTTGCTTTGCTCCCGGAGCATTTCAAGGATATTGGGGAGAAAGAAGAAATAACATTTTTCAAAGGTGCAGGAGGTAAAGAATTCTTTAGGATAAACAAAGAATTTGATGAGCAACAAAAAGCACATCTTGACATGGTAAATGAATATTATAAAGCACTTGCGGAAAACAGAAAGGTCTTTTTTGATGAAATGGTCACGACAGACAAATTAATGGCTGATCTGATAAAGAACAACGATGTTACAAGATATGTTGATGAACAAGGACAGGAATTCTATAGAATAAATTCAGAATTTGAAGAACAACAAAGAGTACATTTAGAAATAGAAAGTGAATATTATAAAGCTCTGGCCGAAGGTGCTCGTAAATATTATCAAGATAGCGATAAGGCTTATGTGGAATATGTAGAGCAACAGAAATCACATATAAGAGACCAGATTCAGATTTACGCTCAATATGGTGAACAGTTCGGCCAGGCCATAGCCGATGCAGTAATTCATGGAAGGGATATTTTCAAAGAAGCCGCGAAACAAATGTTAGATATTGGGATAACAATGCTTGAAAAGAAATATCTTGAAGCTCAGGCATCGGCATTATTGGATATAATCATTAGTGGCGGTGCATTAGCACCAATGTCGTTTGTCAAGATAGCCGCTGGTTATGCGGCACTGGAAACAGCAAGAGTCGCGGTCAACAATTGGCAGATGGGCGCCTCGAATATTCCGAGAACTCAAACGGCCATTGTGCACCAGGGTGAACGGATTTTGTCTAATGTGGAGAATAAAGAAATGATAAGAATTCTGTATCAAATCAATCAGAAACTAGACAGGACTGGCGGCGGTGATACTTATCACATAAACGCTATGGATGCGCAATCATTCCAGCAATTTATGCGACGAACGGGATACGGAGTAATACAAAGAGATATGCAACGAGGACGATTCAATGGTTAAAAATATTACTTACATATTATTGATTTGTATGAGATTTCTTTATGCTGATCCAGATAATTTTAAAAATATTAGAGAATATACAAATTCGAAATTAATGGGCAATGTTGTTGATGGAGAAACTGATGCAGATGCAGCATATCTTGAAGCCTATCCAGGAACACATCTGAAAACATTAATTGATTTCATCAATGAATTCCGTCGGACAGATGCTTATCAAAACCTAAAAGAGGCTATCACTGATAGTGGTGCCACTCCTCAAATTGGAGTTATTGTTGGAGAAACAAATAAAACAGAAACAATAAGAGATACTATCATTTATTTGCAATCGAAATTCGAATTGCAAATGAATCCAAGTTATAAAATTGATTGGAAAACAAATATCATACCTGATACTTGTTCCTATAAATTATTTAGTACAGAATATGATTCAGACATCGTTATTAATGGTGGTGAATATTATGGCAATTCAGATAATAATTACGTAACTGGGAATGTTATCTCAGCAACAAATGGAACTATAACAATAGATGGAATTGATGTAATAGCAGATTCGTGTGAAAATTGGTTTATTTATATTACGACGGGAACCGGTTCTGGACAAAACAGAAAAATTAATTCTAATTCAGTTACATCCGGTGGCAATACTCAATTGACTTTAGCAAGTAATTGGAGTATCAATCCCGATGCAACATCAGATTATAAATTAACTCCGATGAATGAATTTGATGCTGCAATGGAATTCACGGAATGCAAAAGGATAAAATTAAACAATTTGTATATACATGAATTCCCTGGTGATGGAATAACCCTTAATGGATGTGAAGATGTAACAATAACAAACGGAACGATATATAATCCCAATCGGTGGTTTTATACTGTAGCTGCAAATGGAGTGCAAAATTTAGTAGGACGACAGGCTATTTCGGTTGTGACGAATCCAATAGCTACTGGTTATGGCAGTTGTGAAAATGGATATGAATTAAAAACATCAACTGGATATTCGAGAAAAATTAGAATCGAAAATATGCATCTTATAGGCGGCATTCCTGGCGCTCTTGATTTGGAACCCAATGGGACAGGAGCAGTAATTGAAGATGTAATCATTACAAATTGTGTTATTGATTCAAGTACAAGGGGAATAGCAATTGAAAACTCAAATGCAATTTTCAAAAATATTCATATTTCAAATACGATCATCAGAAATTGTTATTATGGAATTACTTTATTGCCAGGTTCATCAAGTGAAAATATCGTTATAGAAAACGTGACCTTTGTTGATTGTGATTATCCGATTTATACAAATGCACCGCAAAAGCTCACTATTAAAAATTGTAAATTCTTGAGAAGTGTAGGTAATGGAATCGAACTTCTTGGTGCATTTAATGAAGTTAATATAGAAAATAATTTTTTTTATCGGATGAAAAATTGGGCACTATATGCTGTAACTGGAAGCAATTTAACTTTTAATAATAATAGAGTGATCGAATCCGGTTATGGTAATGTTGTTGATTATAGTGGTATATATCTGGCATCAATTACAAATGCGGAAATATCCAATAATATTTTTTCAGATGAAGGGGCTGCTACCCAGAAATATCCTATGGAATTACATAGTAATACAGATTTAATTATTAATAATAATTATTCTTACAATCATACCGTAAGCGACAAACCATATTATGATGGAAATTACAAGGTTAGAGAAGGCATAAATTTTTGGGGCAATACAACAAGATTTAGGGTTTATAATACTTTAAGCATTGAGGATACTACTAAAAATACAGAATTAAAAATTGGTGGTGAAACTTCTGGCGATACAACAGCATTGCAAATGTTTGAAACGTCACGACATTCTTTAAGTTTTGCATCATGGCGTGATGTGCAGACTAATACTTTAGGTTCCAAAATAATTAATCAGAATTATGCAACATGGAGTGATCCTGATGGCTATTTAGTACAAAACGCGAATCTATTATTTTATACATTGCAAGAAGCAGCTAATAGTTATGACAACACAAAAATACGCGCCTTAATAACTGGCAATGGTTTGGGTTTAGCAGATAGTTCATATATTAGTTTTATGCCTTTCAATTCTGCATCAATTCCACCTGATACACTTTACAGACGAGTTGGAGTAACTGGCTATGGTTTTCGCGATAATTCAGGTACAATACAATATAAAAACAATGGTGGTGCTTGGACGAATATTAGCGCCGCTGTTCAGGATTCTGATTTTGTTGCGGCTACAATCGGTACGCTAACAATTGATACTCTTATTGTTTTGGAATCAAGTGATGAAGCTGGTATCTATTATAATAAAAGCAATAACACTTTATTTATTTGGGCTGACAGCCAGGCAGTTGGCAATTCATCAATGATAGGTTTCGGAGGAGGTGGACAAGGTCGGTTCTATATAATGCTTGAAGATGATCTTGTGGCTGATTTTGGCTGTGATGAAGTGATAATTACCGAACCGTTGTCTGTGGGGGAAGTCAATGGCGATGGAATTACATTACGTCCAGATAGTTTGTTATCAAAATGGTATGTTAATAATAAGCAGGTTTATTTAACCAACTTTACTAATAATAAAGATATTCATTTACAGGCTCAGTCGAATGGTACTTATAAAAATTTGGTTTCTGCGATTGGAGCGGATTCAAGTGCAATTCTGGCTGAGATATTAAAAGTGAGAAGAAATTCTGTTGTTTCGAGTGTAGTCGAATTGGTTAGTTTAGACAATAGCAGCAATATTGATATTAAGACAAAAAACGCTGGGGGGACTGAAAAGGTTTCAGCATCCTTTAATGTTCTCAGTCAGCGGTTTTATTATAATGGAAACGAAAGATTATCAACAGAATCTGTTGGTATACAGGTACAAGACCTTTTAGATATAGAAGATGGGGCTACCGGAGGAGCGAGCATGCGGTTACGCGAAGGCGCAGATTATGTGGGATTCAAAGCGCCGAGTCTGAGTGGTTCGAGTTATATATGGACACTCCCGACAAACAATATTGCTGGCTATCTCTACAACAATGGTAGTGGTGTTTGTAGCTGGGGAACAACTGTACCTCAGTTAGATGCAACAAATACATGGAGCGTTGCACAATACTTTCAAGCAGGTTTTGCCGTTGGTGCATTAGCAGATCAAAATATTTTTGATGATGCTACTCATGGAAGTAGTAGCACAACTATGTACATAGGGAATGCCACTATTGATGTAACGGCAAGCGACAAAAGACATAAAAATATTATAAGTCCAGCCACAAGAGGACTTAAATTACTTAACAAGCTAAACATTGTCGATTATTACTGGAAAGATTCGTTTAAAAAAGACAAAATCCGCCGGACTGGTCTTGTAGCTCAGGAACTTTACAAAATTGATAAAAGCCTAGCTAAGAAACCAACTCAAGAAAAGAATGGTTTATGGACTACAGATCAAGACGCATTAATAGCCTTACTTATCAAATCCGTACAAGAGTTGAATGATGAAGTTGAAAAACTGAAACAGGAATTAAAGTGTGCCCAGAAGTAGAAAAGTAAAACTTGGTCTTTCATGGGCTATCTTTGGAACATTCAAATGGGGGCAACAACTTAGTGATAGGTATCGAAGATTGACTCAAAAGATAAATACCGAAGGCACAATATTACTTGATATAAATCTTGATGGATTGCATTTATATCTTTCAGATCGCTATATCACTGTCGAGACATACACGCATGAAGGCATTGTAGCTGATTGGGGTAGTTCCGATTTAGCTGCCGGTTCCAGCATATCAGAATTATCAGATATTTCAATAAAGATTTTCAACAAACGATTGGCACACATGATTACGGATGAACGAATATCAGATATGCTGGACACCTATAGTTTTGAAGGACGGACAGCAACTTTTCGGCAATATTTTACGGGATTGAATTATGATGAATGTGCCATATTCCATACAGGGAAAATAAATTCGGTAGATTATGATAGCCTTTATTTTTACATAGATATTGTGGATGATGAAGATGTATTCAAGGAAATTCCAATAGGAAGGGTTTCCAAACAAGAATATTCAGAGGTTCCATCGGAAACCGTAGGATTGGCAAAACCGATAATCTTTGGAGTTTCCCCTACGAGAGCTCAAGACAAAACTAAAGACTGGACTGTTTTCCCTACGGTATTCACGAACAAGAGAACAAAGCAATATATTATAGCAGACCATCTTATAGGACAAGATACCTTTCCGAAGGTCACAAGTCCTTACGGCAGATTGTTCATGTATATTGAAGAAATGAAAACATATTTGCATATAAGCACTTGGTCGAATTCATCATATTCCAATACATCCGCTGGTGCGATATTAACTTTGAATGATGACGTTTTATGGATATTGCATCTTAGACCAAATGAGAAGGGAACACAATACGATCTCGCAAGTGATGATTTTTCTAATGCGATTGATGAAGAATCAACAACATTGGTGCTTGCTGCATCAAAGAAATTTTATTTGATATTCGGTAGAATATCTGATTTCGGAGCTATTTCATCCGGGCAAACTGGAATCAGAGTTGCAATATCATCAGTAACTGGATCAGAGCCTTACGGAACTATGAAATATTACAATGCCGATTATGATAATAGTGCGGGAGCCTTTTCAACAGGAATAGCCATTGATGCTGCTGCCGTTGCCGCAGGTTATGCAGATTATTTGTTTATAGCAGATAATAGTGCTCATGGAATTAGGGATGACCAGGCTGACCAAAATGATGCTTGGAAATGGGGAGAAATAAGCAAGTATGAATTTGGCATTACTGTAAATGCCGGATGTTCAATAACCATTTCAGACATACGATTAAGTGCTGGCGATTTAAGTTTTGATGCAAATAGAACAGTCAGAAATACAAGGGCGTTTAGAAAAAGATAATGTCAATACCAGTTATTCCATATTTGGCTGTAAAGTCGTTTACTCGGCAAGCATCAGGTGGCAAACAAAGGACATTCACAAGACGGCATCCGGTTTTGTTGTCACAAGAATTACTTAAAGAGGAAACAACTCAATCGGCGGTATTCTCGCATTTAGAAAGCGGGGCTGCTGAATTTGGTGCATGGGTTGATGAAGGATCACGGAATAATGGATTTAATTCTGGTGGTGTAATAGAATGTCCTCCTTATGTTATCGAATATATTTTACGAGAAATACTCGGAATGACTACAGCCGAAATTGATTATGAATCATTTGATATTTCTGGTAATACTACGAACGGAACGATCAAAACCTGGAAATTTTTTGGTGCTATTTCAGACATTGAAAGCTCAAAAGATGTTTTGCAGCGCTTGTGCCTCCAATGCAAATCAAAATTATTCAGAGATGCCGATGGGATGTTCAGTTTTTGGACTTACAATATATCGGCGGCGTTGACTTATACGGACTACAAATTCAGCAAGGATAACAATATCGCAAATCTATCAATATCCCGCTCTCCACGAAACGACATAGCTAATACAATCCGTATAAATTATATGCTTGACAGAGGATCGGGAAAATTCCAGCGACAAACTTTTATTGAAGTAAACAAGAAATATTCCGGTTCATTGACCGCTGAAGCGATAGATTCTACGGAATACGAATGGACAGTTGATGACGGAACCGATTTCACCGCCGATGATTATATTTTGACAGATCACGAATTGAACCGTGTGGAATCCATTGCTGGTAATGTTTTGACTTTATATAATTCCGGTGGCATAAGGACAACTTATCAAAGCTCCATTGCTGTTGCACATAATGACAATACGTCGATTTATATTTTAACCACCAATTCCGATGACGGGACTGGTGTGCGTGACCAGAATTCCGCTAATCCCGATGACAGAGAATTAGAAGCGATGGAAAGTGTTTGGCGGTATGGGATTACCCTGCCTTATGAACTTGATTGTGATTTTGTTATAGATGATGCTACCGCCCAGGCGCTCAGAGAGCATTATTTCGATTATCTCCGAGCACCGAAATATATCATTGAATTCGATACTTTCTTGAATGCCTCTGATCTAATTGTAAATGATATTTTTGAGTTTGACGATGCCGTTATGGATACTTATATGAAACTTGGTGGCGCAACATGGGCCAGTCAGAAATTTGTATGTCTCAATATAGAACGAAATAGCAACTTAAATTACCATGTTATTGGTGAACATTTAACTTACAGTTTTATCTGATATGTCTGCGATAACTTTTTATCATCAAAGTCTGGATAGTGCAACATGCACAGTTAACAGCATGGGAAGCAATACAAGCTATCCGGTCACGAATCTTTCAGATCGGAATAAAAATGTCTATTGGAAAGCGCTGAATGCGAACACGAGTGGATATATTGATATTGATCTGTCTGCGAATAGAACGTGTTCTTATATCATACTAGGAAATCATAATTATACCAGTACTAGCATCGGAATAAAACTGGCTTATGATAGTAATAATGACGGTAATTATTCATCAGTGTATTATGTTTTAGGCGATGCTGGAAGTTATCATGATTATGTCGCAGCTAACGTAACGAATTGGCTTGAGGTTTTTTCGGAACAAGGTTCTAACAAAAGATATTGGAGATTATATTTAGAAGCACAAGGTGCAGGAACATATCAACAAATAGCAAATATTTTTATTGGATTTCATTTTGAACATTCTGTCAATTGGGATTATGGCGATGGATTATTAGGCCCCGTATATGGTGTTGAAACAGGAGAAACGACAGGAGGTATTCGAAGGCGGCAGTTGAATCATGATAGGCGCAATATTTGGGAATACGGTTTTTCCTATATTGACGAAACGCATAAAACGAATATGGAAACATTTCTTGATAGTGTTTACGGTTCTTATTATCCGTTTTACATGGCGGATGAAAATGGAACTCTATATTATGTCGGACTTGTAAATAATGAATTTCCGTATAAACATATCCAATATCAGTTGTACGGAATTAGGTTACGAATAGAAGAAGAATTATAAGGAGTAACAAGATGAAAAAGTTTTTAACGTGGATGATTTTGATTTTTGCCGGGCAACTTTTGGCGCAAAACACGGTTTATGGGCCGCAAATCAAAAGAATATATTTAGATTCGACTGCGACAAAGGTTGTTTGGTTTGCTTTCCCTCCGGCTCCGGGATATGCTTTGGTTTCTCCTGATACATCAGTTGCTTACGCTAGTGGACAAACGGCAGTTATCAACCCTCCCGATGCAGTAAAATGGTCTGGCAATGCGACAGTTCGGATTACGCCAACATATTCAACTGCTGAGGAATCTGATTCTTTGCAGGTTTGGATAAAAGGAATCGGATACGATGGTAAGATAACATCTTTGACCGATTCGACATTCTGTGATTTTACCGGAGTGGAAACATATTGGACAAATACGGCAAATCAATGGCTCAATTGGACGTCTGGGAAAACTTATTATAGTGTTTTGAGTGGTCGTTTTGGGCCAGATGTAAAAGGATTTGGTGTGTATTTGCAACAAAAAGCATTTGATACGGTAACTGCCGATATTTACGTTTTGGTTGAATTGGTAATTTATTAAGGTATGGTCATGAAAAAATATTTGTTTATTTTATTCATAGTTTCATTGACATTCGCCAGAACGCAGAAATATGAGGTCGCTGATAAATGGGTAGCGTTTCTTGATAATATTGGCGATAATGGCCGATGGGCATTTGTCAAAAATGGATGGGGGGATTCCGTGAAAGTCGGAAAAGATTGGTATTGTCAATTTACTTTCCCAGTCGAGAAAATTTGGAATGATAACAATTTCAAAGCAATACAATTACCGCAGAACAATAAAGATTTAACATGGTATATTACTGCTGGAAAAGATTTATTTTGGCTGGAAGATACTTTATTGATCGACCCGGATATTGTTAAAGTTGTTGAGATATTGTATAAAGATGGAAAACAAAAATCCGAAAAGACTCTGATTAAGAAAAGTAAATACGATAAAATAGACTTGAAAAATATTGGTTCTGCGATAAAAGCGCAGAAACATTTCAGAGAAACGGATATTTATAAAGAAAAGAAAAAGGTAGAAAAGATAGACAAAAAGAATTGAGGGCAGAAAGACGACAAAAATGAAGAAAATTGCAATCCTTTTGCTTTTGCTTTCGACCGGGTTATTTGCACAAGGGTATGATGGTTATGCAAAAACAGGCCCCGTAACGGCTACGGATGGAAAATTCACTAGCGGCGTGACCATCGATGATACTCTTGGCGTTGATGGTAATGTAAGAGTGGGAGGTAAGGTTGTCATTACCGATTCATTGCGCGTTGAAAAGACTTCCATTTTCAAGGGGAATGTCACTATCACCGTCGATATTTTCGTCCAGGATTCATTGGCAGTGACTGGAAATGTGACAATCGGTGGGAAAATAATCGTTGATGATTCAGTCAGGATCGACGGGACGCTTAACAGTGACAACATATCCATCACGATGGACGATCCCTATATCTATTTCGACCCGACTACCGCCTCCGAATCGGCATGGTACATGGGGACAAATAATGATGGAAACAGCGCAGATAACGATGCTTTTGAAATCAGGCAAAGCGCGACGCCAGGTTCCAGTGTAGAATTGAGTCTGCAACCGGATGGCGATATGGTCTTGACGGGCGATCTTACCATTACCGGTGATGATCTCTTTATGACGACCAATACGAATAGGGCCGTCTTAATGGGAGACGGAACCAATTACAATCCAGAATTGATCGATTTAAGCACCGACACCGACGGAAATTATGTGACATCAGTCACCACATCAGCATTAACAGGTCTGACTGGCGGTGCGACGGCGGCGGAAAATGTTGCTATTACTTTGGGACTTGATAGGACTGCCACTCTTGCAGCCGATCCCGCTGTCGTGGCAAATGGATGGGTTCCCTCCACTACAGGAATTATTTTTGAGGGCGCGACCGCTGATGGCATTGAAACTCTTGTTGCTGTGACTGATCCGACATCTGCGGATAAGACAATCACATTGCCAAATGCGACTGGTACAATTGCTGTTTCTGCAACTGCACCAGTAACATTATCGGCACTTGGTGATGTAGGATTGACACAAAATGCTGGTACGGACATCACTGCCGATCTCGAAGAGGAAGTAACGGAAGGAAGTCTTGCGGATGCTGTTATTGTATCTGCGGATATTAAAGATGCTACTATTGCTTGGGAAGATTTAGCAACTGCAACACAGGATAGTGCCCAAAATGCCGATAAGATAAAAGGCAAAGCAGTTGTGACTCCAACAGCAACTGAAGATGGATATGTCGCTATATATTTATCTGCAACAGAGGAAATTACTTGGACTCCTCTAAATATAAGTTATAATTGGTATGGCGTTTCCTGGGATGCAGGCGCGGATACTTATATCAGACTTGGCGCTCTTGCAGATTCAGCAGCAAGCTCGACTATTCCGGATGCTTATTTGCCTATTCAGCGGAGGATGAAACGATGCTTATTAAAGAATGATGGAACAGTTTATAAATATCTGCGAAGCGACAATTCAAATTATTATGAGGATGGGTCGGCTGCGGACTTGGATGGGCCATATCAGGTAATGGTGGAAATTCCGCTATTTTATTACTATTATCATTATAGTGGAATTGATTCTGTCTATTCATGGCTTGTTTCCGAAGATTCCCTTGCTGGATTCGACAGGCATCAGGCGTTTATTAAAGACGGGGCTTATGTCGATTATCGTTACTGCGGCGCCTACGAGGGGGCGTTGTATGACGTCTCAAATTCGGCCTACCTAAATGGGCTTTATTTGCCAACGACGGCAACTTATCAGTTCAGTTTCATCGACGGCGGGGCTGAAGTTGATACAATTCGGTGTATTAATGGATCTGGATCAGCTTTGACACACCCGTTCACGAATTTGGAAACAGGCGAGAAAATTGTAATAAGTGGCTCGACGAACAATGATGGCACCGTCACTGTTGTCGATGTAGCGGATGCATATTTTACGGTTGCAACCGCAACCATCACAGTTGACAGTGCATCAGCCAATATTTACGCGCAGACTAATTTTGCCGCCGACACGCTGGCAAGTGTAAGCGGTAAGGCTCCTATTGTGCAAGGGACGCGGGCTAATTTCCGCACAGCAGCAAGTCTGCGCGGGACGGGTTGGAGGCAGTATGACTATCAATTGTTATCTGCTATCCAGTTACTTTATTTGGTCGAGTTTGCCGACTTTAATTCTCAATCCAAAATCGGTAATGGGCTTACTGATTGGTCAAGCGCCTGGCCAGGGTGGAATGACGACAATCCGATCACAAAGACCGGACTGTCGGATGCAAAGGGGAATTCGACTTTCAATCTTAGCAATGGGAACGGTGTTACTGGTTCTTACATGACCTATCGGGGAATCGAGAACTGGTATGGCCATATGTGGAAATTTATAGATGGCATAAATATTAATGGCAATATTGCATACTGGTGTAACAACGAGACCCAGTATGCAGATGGTACAGCGACAAATTATTCACAAATTGGGACATTAATTAACAGTGACGGCTGGCAAAAATATCTCTTAAATACCTTGCATGGATTTTTGCCGAATGCAGTTGGAGCATCTTCAAGTACATACATTGCAGATTATTATTACCAATCCACAGGCTGGCGGGTGGCCCTGGTGGGCGGTGGTGTGGTTAGCGGTGTGATCGCTGGCGCGTTCTGCATGAATATGGGTGCCCCTGCCGGCTCGGCGTTTGCCGATCGGTCTGTCGCCGGTCGGTTGTGTAGATAGAAGGACAACGCTCAGAAACGTCTTGGTATTTATTGTTGATATGTTTATATTTGAAAAAAACAATTAATATCAAGGAGTTTAAAATGAAAGACATTCCAGGCTACGAGGGATTGTATGCGGTAACAGAGAATGGCGATATTTGGTCACATCCGAAACCGCGCAGTTCAAAAAATGGTAAGTGGCTGAAAAAACAAATGCTGATTAATAAAAAAGACAGAAACAAGCCACAAGCAATATACTGTTCAACTATACAAAAATAAAAAAGGGAAAAGACACCTTGTTTATCGTCTTGTAGCATTGACGTATATTCCCAATCCTGAAAACAAACCACAAATCAATCATAAGGATGGGAAATCTTTACATGATTATGTTGACAATTTGGAATGGGTCACGCAAGCTGAAAATATGAAGCACGCTTGCGAAAACGGATTGATGAATTATGATAGTGAAAAGAGGAAAGAGGCAAGCAGAATAAATTCAAAAAAAGGTGAGAAGGCACGCATGAGAGCACGTAGGATATTTTCCTTTGCAGAGGCGAATTATATCAGGACAATTTACAAAAAGAGAAAGAATTCCTGCGATGCGATTGCGAGAATTTACAGATGTGCCCCAAAGACAATAAATAACATTGTTAACAATAAAACTTATTTGATCGAGGTCTGAAATGAAAAATACAATCATCATTCTTTTTGCTTTTACTATTTCTATCTGTTTTGGCAGAAATATTGAAAAGCGAACTTCTTACAGCGACACAAAGCAAGTTGCTGTTGAGAAAAAGCAGGGTGGGACTCTATTGCGGTTCGACCATGCCTCGTTGGGAGATTCCGCGTGGCAATGCACTGAGTTGTTCGTGCCGCCGAACACAGCAACAGAGGAATTACAAGCTTTTGTGTCTTATCATTTCCCGCTTTTGAAAGCTGCGGATCAGACAAAGCTATTCGCCGACTATGGCAAGAATGCTATAACAAAAACAAGTCTTGGCAATCTAAATGAGGCTGCGGCAAAAATAGCCGATCTTGATAATGTCGTAAAAATATTACAGTCAAAAGTTACAGTACTGGAATCAAAGCAAACGGAATCAATTGCACCAAAATAATCACAAACTACAGGAACTACAACATGATAGGGATTGGCGAAGGACTTTTAGCGTTAAGTATTTCAGCGCCGGTGATAACGGCGATGATAAAATTCGGAAAGCGCAAGAATGGGGACTATAAACAACCGTGTTCTTATTTGACGGAATTTCAGAAAGAAACAAGGGAAATGAACATGGAATTCCGGGAAGAGGTACTACAGCGGTTAACAAGAATTGAAAGCGCTATCAAGGAGCGAGAATGAAACTGCCTGAAATGTTTATGAAAACAGTTACTGGGGTCGGAATAGTGACACTGGGCGGATTAGTTTCACTTGTTCCTGTGATCGGCTCTATCATTTATCCGTACATTTGCGGAGCCGGAGCAGGGATGATTGTCTGGGGCGGAGGAGATAAGATTGTTAAGAAAGTTAAGTATGGAATTGATCCCTGGAAAAAGGAGAAAACCGTTATCAATAAATTAACCTCAAAAAAGGAGTAAGTTATGAAAATCAAGATTTTTGGTCTTGGAATCCCGATTGACTGGGTAATTAAATTATTGATCCAGGCCTTGGAACAAGTTATCGACAAATTAATTCCTGGTGAAACGTTGTCTCGTGACCAGAAAAAAGTCGTGCGAACGGCTTATTATCTCGGCAAAGACTGGGGACAAGATGCAGTGGAAGACACAGAAACCGATCTTGATGATGCGGCACTGGAAATGCTGCTAAACAAGTGTGAGGATACTGCACAAGAGGGTGGTTTCAATCTGCCAGCGGTACCAGAATTGAATTAATCCCTTTTGGTGTTACTAAGCCCCTCAGTTGTTATTGGGGGGCTTTTTGTTGTTCAATATGCAAGTTTCATGCCAGGCAAAGACTCTATGATGGTACAATCAAGACATTGGCGTTTGTCCATTGAAAAACTTGACCATCTATGTTCTTTTCCTGTGATTGGACAAATATCATAATAGTCAAATGACGGTTGATCTATTTTGTTTTCTTGTTTCATTTCCAAAACGGTTCCGATAAGGAGATGTATGGTTTCTTGCTGTATTTGCACCACTTTTTTCAATCTATTTATCCTGCCCTCAAGTTGAACAATAAAAAGACCAAACAATAAGATGCAAAATAAATATATACCGTTAATTTTTGTCATTGGATTATCCTTTCGTTTCCTCAATAAACTGGCAATACCATTCCTGGTAATTAAATTTTGTTCTACCAGCCTTATCAATACTGGCTGGCTCGTATCCCTTTAGCATTATCCCCTCTGAGTTTATAAATATTATTTCAGGACTTTTCAATATGCCGAGAACTCGAGAATCTTTGCTGCCTCGCTGCCCTGAAGAGAATATCGCATCTTTATTTGACACATCCAAAATACCTTGTCCTATTACTTTCGGATTCCCCCGAACCTTTTGGGGAATGAAATTATATTGCATCATCTTTTCCCTTTCTTATGATGGTCTCCAAGCTCATGATCTTTGCCTCTTATCTTATACCCGCACGCGCAACGCTTGCGGTGAAAAATGGGCGCCGCCGGCAATTCAACAGGTTGGGGCTTTTGCTTTTTATGTTTCTTTCGGCTCATTCTGAGTGTTTCCTTTCTTATACTTTGCTAAAATTCTAACAACTTTCCTGGCATAGGGTAGGGCACCGCCTGCAATTTTCATTACTTGTTCATCTGTCATTCCCTCAATTGCATCGGACAGATAGGCGAATCCTTGAGGTGTTTCTATTTCTTTCCATAGTTTTCTGCCCAAATGATGCTTACGACCCATTCAAAATATCTCCTTTTTTGTATTTCCCGGCCTCTACTATTTCAATTGAGTAATTGTTATTGATGCGTTCTAATGTCGTAGCAACCCTTTTCTCGGCATTGTAGAAGCCAGTGTTTTTTTTCATTTCCTTACCTACAATAGTATCTATTCTGCTGGTCTCTATCTCATAGATCACAACATCGTAAAGCTGTTCTGTTGTTTTCATTCTGTTTCCTTTACATTACGATTGTTAGACCGCTTTTAACTTATCAATTATCCATAAAGTAATAAATATCCCTGTTATTATTCCTGCTATGTAAATGAAAATTAAAATATCCCAAATTTTTGTTCGTCTTATTTCTGTTTTTTGTTCATTCATTAATAATTACCATTTCATTTCTTTCATAATCTCGACACATACTCGTACACCTTCTCGATCTCCCTTACGTCCATATTCATCTAAAATTAAACTCATAAGCAAGGGAGAAATATATTGTCTGCTCCTTGTTTGCGGGCTAACAATTTGCTCAACTTGACGGCTTTTGCCGTCTGTTTTTGGGAGACGTTTAACCACTCTTTTTAATGCTCTTTCTAATTCTATGTTTTTTCTTTTCGCCACAAGTTAGCAATATTGTACGCGGCCATAGCCTCTTCCAACGAATCAAATCGGCACTGCAAATAAAATTTATCCTCTGTATTGCTCGGCATCGGCTCACAGAACATCTCCTCTTTTATATTCCTAATCTATACTGTTTTAATCCAATAACCCTCTTTAATCCGTCCCAGCTATTTATCCGCAATTAATTCTCTTGCGTTATTTAACGTCAGCCCTTTACCAACAACGGCGTCTATTTTACCAGTTGCTATTTCGTAGATAACAACATCATAAAGCTTTTTTATTTTTCTCATTCCATTTCCTCTTTTTCAAATTTTGATAAATTACGGATCGTCCAGTTTGCCCTGAACGTTATATCCCACCAGGGACGCCAGGCGCAAAATGTTATTACTGAGATAGTTCCACAGACAACATCTAACCAAGAGGCTACCCAGTAACCGAACCAGACAACAATCTTTTTAATCAAAAGGGTTTTCATTCCGCCACCTCTTTATCATGACTATTGGCCAACAAGGCATCAACCTTTTCAGCCCAAGAGACAAACGTAACTTGCCCTACAAAATCGCCTTGTACTTTTATAATAGACTCGTTAGAAAGAATCGTTCTCCCTTGTTCAAGTAAGGTCAGCGCTTCAACAAGATCGTTTCTTAATTCCTTTATTTCATCTATTGCAGATTTAAGGAACCCAACTGAATCCGTACACGACAATAAATTGCCATACGGGAGTATTTCAGCGAGTTCATTAATTGTTTCTTGTAATTTCTTGTTCATTTTAGTTCCTTACTTTCAAAATTGAAAAGTAGACAACAGAATCCACGGATTACTTTTCGGCATCTGTCCCGTTTAGTTCTGTATGCACAAATTCTGTTGTCAAATTACGGCAAGTCTTTTTCTCAAAATATCTTTTCTATCATTACCAATTCTTTGTTTTGGTAGTAACAATATTGCAATAAGGTTTTGTTGATAACATGCGCAAATTACGAGCGCGTCGTTCTTTATGTGCCAACTCCCAGGCATTTTCAGATAAAAACACCTGGCCGGTTTGATGCTTATTTCTAAGTATTTTCAAGCTTGCCGTTGTGATCCGACTGAAAAAGATAAATTTATCCTTATTCCATCGTTCCAAAATATCACGTTTCTCTGCGTTAATACGTAGGTTATGAACTAATCCGCCCTGATTAACAGCACAAGATTCAATGTAAAGCAATAATAAACGTTCATCTTTTGACAATTCTGATAAAATCATCTTTCTCCCTTTCTCTAAAAAATTCAATCAAAACAATACACTCTAACATCACCAGTAAAAAACACAAGGATGTCATATATAATACAAAGATGTCCTTTAACAGACTCAGTAATTTACCTAAGATTGTCATAACACCTTTCACACAAAAAAGCTTGCCAAAAAGTAACAATTCATTTTAACCAGGGATGTATTTCTTTATGGCAATTATTACAAATAGGAATAACATTTTTCTTCGCATTTGTTCCACCATTATCCAAACCTATTATATGATGCCGAGCCTCTGATTTATTTAAGCAGACAAAACATGGATATTTGAATTTCAATTTCACTTTCTTTAACACTAAAAAATCTTGCCGCCTTTCCTCTAATGATTTTCTGTTTTTAAAATGATATTGTTTTTTAGAATATCCAATAAGTAATTGCAGCTTAAAATTCTTGTCTCTACATTTGCCTATACATCTTTTCCCGTTTTCAATACAAGGATCAAAGTTAGACCAAAACTGAATTAAATCTTGTTTTATTTTATAGAAATCATTCATAAGCAGTCAATTGGTGAGATTTGAGCAGATTGCGCCTACCAAGTAATAATTCTTTTTTTTCACTGATAGGAATTATTACTAGGCACATTCAGCTAAAGTCAATTGGAGCCGACCGTCGCGTCATGGGCTACTCAGCTCGAACGCTACTCGATTATACCCGTCAAACATAGCTCGCCTTTCACGTAGTGGCATCATTCATCGATTTACAAAAAATCAGTTTCGGTAAAACTTGCTCCGTCGATGCAGACACCCAGGAGCAAGACTAGCACGGTGCTCAATTGTTCCTGGGGTATCTACCCGGGCGGTTGTCCTTCCGCCGATATGATTTGTGTCTTATTGTCATATAAATAAAAAAGCCATTCACTTTACCAAGTAGAGTCAAACTTAATCTCCAGTAGTGATTCGCAACGCAACTTGCGAGACTCTACTTGATAAAATAAACAGCTTTATTATTGGAGATTAAGTTTTTCGTTGCGTTGCTATTTACTCAGCAAATATAAAACATATTCCGAAAAATGCAAGAGAATTATTCAAACTTTCCCATCCGCTTTCTGAATGGCTTCTCTTGCCATTTTGTGCAAACCTGTTATCCCAAATGTACAGATCAACACCTTTTGCGCGACCTCGTACAGTTCATTCACGGCGGCTATACGATAGCCGTTTTCGAGTACCTCCTCCGGTGTCCCGCCGTAGGGAACAGCTCGCAATACGTCGCAATTCCCATCGTCCTTGCCCTGGATTTGATTCATCAACGGGTCGTAATGCCAACATTGACTATTCGGCATGGCTTTGCTCCTCAGTTATATGTAAAAAGTGTCGATTGTATAAAAATGTTTCCGTGGCAATATCAATGACATTGTTGTTTGATGTCACTATACTATTGCCGACAACGGTGAAACGTTTTTCGTGCCACTGCGCCAACTCATAAAGCAATCTATCAAACATTGCTTTGCCGTCAACTGTTATTATATACTTTCTCATTATTCCTCAATTGTTTGATTAATGTGACAACATCCATAATGACATTTGCCTTGTCTCTTGTGTCCGCCCAGGCTACCGTGTGTTCGTCATCGTCATCAATACAGACAACGGCAAACGCCTTTGGTGCGCTTTTATGAGGCGTCTCAATTATTCGTAGATTCATATTGTTTCTTAATTGTTTTCTTGTAGCTAATATAAGCTTTCCCGTCTTTGACGGGCACCTCGTACCGTTCTGATTCCATGTTTCGCCAGATAATAGTTCTATCCGGCAAGCCTCGCAAACGGCGAACGGAATTCGTTATGACCGGTTCTCTCCTGTCCGGCAAGTAAATTTCATAATAGTTCATCGCATGTTTTCCTAAAATTAAATAGTGCAGCGGAGTTGTTTTCAGGCTCCGCAGGCTGCCGCTTCTCGAACGCAGGCATCTCGTCCCAGACCTCCAAAAAGGTGCACTATTTCAAGTCGGAAATGTTCAATACAAAAACATCCCGAATGGAACAGTCTCGTGATGTACTAAATCCTGAATATCCGCGTTGCTGATTTCTCAAAATGCAACGCCTCACAACAAAGCCCTCTTTTTTCAATTCTTTGGTTCTGCTTGCAGCGGCAGCTTTACATTCATCTCTGCTGTCATACATATCTGGATCAAAGAATTCAAATTTTTGTTTCATCGCATGTCTCCTCGATTATCTTTCTGGCAGCCTCAAAACTATCAGTCTCAATTCGCTGAGAGTTTTCGCCCCAGGTAAATATCAGCCACTTGTCATCAGTGACTTTGATGATAGTGGCTAATAGGCCGTATTCCCAACGTTCGGGAACGCCGTTTATTTTTGTAAGTTCAATCATTTTATGTTTTCTTTGTTAGTTGCCCCAATAGACGGGAACGATCCGCCGACTGTGCTTATTCACAGCCCGCCGCGTACTGGGGAATAAATTATCTGACAGAAACATTGATCCGTCCGTCGTAGTCTCCTGTCCGGCCAGTTACTTTTAGGGCAAGGAGCAACGCTTGGTTGCAAAGTTCATGATCTTTCTTGCAGGCAGGACAATTGTAACGCAGATGGTCATTGCGCATATCGTGCACATGATTGCCTTTTGTTTCCTCGATCTCAATTCTTAGCCAGCCCCAGGCCGTGCCTGTATCGTGGCTGACTGAGGCGTTGATTCCTATTTCTTTCAATGCCTTTTTTACTATCTTTGTTTCGAGCTTTCTATCCATTGTCTTTATCCTTTCTGTTTTCTGCTTGCTATATAACAAGATATATGCCATGATTTTCATGCTTGATTTACATCGCAGACAGTCGGAAACGTTACAATATTGTAGCAAATATGTTAAGTATATTTAACATCAAAACGCATTGAACGCATAATTGTATTGTTTTTATTGAGCCTATATAGTAATTGCTGAAAGTACATTGTGCCTACAGAATTGTAGCAAAAATGTCAAATAAACTATACATCAAAGCACGTTGAACTTGATTCATATTTGTTATTATGCGACTTATGATACATTTCACAAAAAAGACAATCGCTACAATTATGTATTAAAAATGTAAACTATACTATACATTAAAACGCATTGACTGAAATTTGCTTAAATTTTGTGCTTAAAAGCTGTGTCAATTTGCTCATAATTTTGGCACGCCCTTTGTTAATATTGATAGCAGATAGCGAAAACAAACAGAAAGGAAAAGGAAATGAGTTACGAATTAAGAGTGCTCGCAGAGGAATCAAAAGAACAATTATCAAAATCAGACCAGAAAATCCTTATGACAAACTTGGATGTTGATGGCTGGACGGCTGATCATCTTGTACAACAGTGCGAAGATCATTATGATATTAGCCATCAAGCGCTAATTAATGTTTGCGCCTCATTCGCCCGCGAATTAGGTTGTGAGGAATGGCTTGGTCGGGACGGTCAGGTTTGGTTCGGTGTAAAAGACGTCTCATAACCACAGCCGCCTTGCCCCGCTGACACGCCCAGAGGCAACAGGCAGGGCGGTGTGAATTAAAACAGAGAGGAAAAAATTATGAAATCAGCAAATAGATTTTTTCAAAACAGAGGAATTGAAATTGATTTTTCTCTTGGTCTTGAAAAAGCCGTTGAGACCTGGTGTGCCGCGACATATCCAGCGGCAGCTAGTTTTACCTATGAAAATGACGGAGTAGAAAAACGAGTTGTATATCGCTCGTCAACGGGGAATACAATAGTTTATGTCTATGAGAACTGTTGTATATTTTTCAATTCGGGCAAGTGCGAACATTTTGCTTTGCTATGCGACGAAATCCGGAATTCGTTCATATCAAACGGATCATTTCGGTTTGAAATAGCAGATAAGTGTAGCAAATGGGGGAATTACGAAGAACAATTTATTTACCAAGAATTTGACGAGATGGGCAATAATCTTGCCGCCCAGACACGGGCAATTGTTGTAACTCATCGTTAAAAGGCCCTCCGCAAGCCTGAGATTGCGGACAAGGAAAGGTCGAAAAGGAGCAAGTCATGTTCAAAATAACAAGAAAAAAAAAGGTTTCCATATTACTTTCGAAAATGGTTATACTGTTTCTGTACAATTTGGGCCTGGCAATTATTGCGACAATTATAACAGAGAGATTGACGCCGAAGATGAAATTTGTGGAAAAGAAGGATCACTTACTGCTGAGTGTGCTGTTTGGACAAAAGATCGCCCATTGATTTGCCATCCCGATTTCGGTGGAGATAGTGTCAGTAGTCATTCCTCTCCTGCCGACGTTTTACGTTTGTTGAATTGGGCTGCGTCACAAAGATAGGAGATTATTCGAATGAACTACGGACAAACACAGTACCTGATCCCGACCATGCGGCCAAAGAGCCGCTGGCCGAAAGTGGTTATGTTTATCGTTTGCATGGCGGCAGTCGTTGCTGCCTGGTGGTTAACGAAATAAGTTGGAGAAAATTATGTTAATAACACAAGAATGGTTAAAGGGGCACAAAGCCTGTCAAACAGGGATTGACTGGGTAGTAGATACAGGGGAATGGGATGTAAAGAAATTGGTTAAATTGGCAATTAAATCTGATCAGAAGGAGATATTGAAATATGCCAATTGGGGAATTGTAAGATGTTTAAATAAAGAAAAGTGTATAAAATATGCAATATATTCAGCAAAGCTCGTTGTCGGCTTTTACGAAAAGTATAAAACAGGAGATCAACGACCCCGAAGGGCAATAAATGCGGCACAAAATTATTTAAAATTAGGGAATAAGGCTGCCGCCGATGCCGCCGATGCCGCCGATGCCGCCGGTGCCGCCGATGCCGCCTATGCCGCTGCCG
>Ga0209518_1000383_pt1 | contig 58524 bp, 34 predicted proteins | sample RifGroB1_FD_183993 | JGI IMG/M metagenome (GOLD analysis project Ga0209518, IMG submission 183993) | Groundwater microbial communities from Rifle, Colorado, USA - Groundwater B1 (SPAdes) (version 2) | ecosystem: Environmental > Aquatic > Deep subsurface > Groundwater | place: Rifle, Colorado...
AAATTGTTTAATTTATTCATTGGCAGCTCCTATTGTAAATTTTGTATATATTTCTCTCAATTTTATTATATCAAAATTTATGGAGCTGCTTAATTTTTATTTTTTGCAAAAAATAAAAATTGCACCCTCATTTTTTAGAAATTAATAAATATTTTGACTTCTTAGTAAATATAGATTATATTTTTAGATTAAAATTAAGGATAAATCAATGAAAAACAATAAAAAACTATTTATACTTTTATTTTCATTATTAAGTATTTTTATTGTTAGTTTTGGCTGTATTCCAAATTCTACCCAGATAACAACCACAACTATTTATAATAATCAAGATACTGATGTCTCATGGGATAAAAACCTATCTATGTATGAGGTGAACATAAGACAATATTCTAATGAAGGAACTTTTAATTCTTTTATAGACCACATTTCACGGCTAAAAAAAATGGGTGTTGGTATTGTTTGGTTTATGCCAATTCATCCAATTGGAGTAGTTAATCGCAAAGGTACTCTTGGTAGCTATTATGCTATAAAAGATTATTATGGAATAAACCCAGAATTTGGAAATATCGATGATTTTAAGAATACTGTAAAAATTCTACATAGTAATGGAATGAAAGTAATTATAGATTGGGTAGCAAATCATACATCTCCTGACAATAATTTAACAAAAGATCATCCTGAATGGTATGTTAAAAACACTGATGGAAATTTTATTCCTCCAAATGGAACTGATTGGACTGATGTCATACAATTTGATTTTAGTAAAAAAGAATTAAGAGAATATATGATAAATGTAATGAAATATTGGATTACAGAAGCAGATATTGATGGTTTTAGATGCGATGCAGTAGATTGGGTCGGATTGGATTTTTGGAAAGAATGTATTCCACAATTAAATAAAATAAAACCAGTGATTATGCTTGCAGAATCTCAAAATCCAGATTTTTATGCGGCTGGTTTTAGGATAACTTATGGTTGGGATTTATTAAATAAAATGAAAAATATTGCCAATGGAACAGCTGACTTAAACATTATTGAAACTTATATAAACTCAGAACTCACGAATATTCAAAAAAATAATTATAGGCTACTTTTTACTTCAAATCATGATCAAAATTCTTGGAGTGGGACAGTTTATGAGTTATTTGGTAATTATTGCGAACCCTTTGCTGTTTTAACTTATGCTTTGGATGGAATTCCTTTGATTTATAGTGGACAAGAGGCAGGATTAAATAAAAGATTGCAATTTTTTGAAAAAGACCCCATCAATTGGACAACTGATAAATTTGAAAATATTTATACACGATTAAATCAATTAAAGTTAAATAACGAGGCTATGTGGAATAGAAATTATGATTCTCAATTAAAAAGAGTAAAAACAGATAATAATAACTCTATATTTATTATTTCAAGAGAAAACAATAATAATACAGTTATTTTTGTTTTTAATTTCTCAAATACTATAAGTAAATTTACTATTACAGAATCAGAGTATAATGGAAATTATAAGGATTTATTTTCTGAAACAAATGTATCTTTTTCGCAAGAACAAATTCAATCACTAAATCCTTATGAATACAAAGTATTGATACGAATATCGAATTAACATTTTAATTTGAAGAGTTACAGATATTGCTATTTCTAAAACAAAGTTTGTTTTAAAAATGAAAGATGGTTTATTACAATTTGGGAAGATACGATTGATTTAATCGACGATGTAAAACTAAATATTAATAAACTTTTAGAAAACAAATAATATTAAGGAAATTTATCTATAAATGAATAAATTACAAAATTCAAATAATTACTGGATTCCTTATGGTAAAGAAGTTGTTATTAGACATCATAAAATATCTTTGGGATTAATCTATGTTGGTACTGACTTAAAATCTATTAATAATAATTTAATTGAACCAGCGTTAATAAATCCAAAATTAGTTACCAATTATATTGATATAGAAAAAATTAGAAATAGTTATGCAAGTTGGGATTCTTATAATAATATAAGACCTGCTGCAAGAAAAATCTATATTGAATGGCTATCTTCAAATCGTGATGATTCAAAAGCACCTATTGGCTGTCTATTTTTATACTTTTATGGATTGGAAAGAAGATTATTACATGATATAAAAGATGCAGAAAATTGTGATATGAAAGAAGTTAAAATAATTATAAAAGAAGTAGAACGATTACTAAAAGTATATAGTACAAATAGAATATTTAGAGAAAAAGTTATAGATTTTTTAAATATAGTAAAAATAAAATTTGAATTATATAAACATCAAGAAAACACCTCACTAGATGTTAATTCCATTGAGTTTAAATATAAATTATCTAAAATGATAGAAAATAAATTACCAATTGATAATAACATAGCAATAAAATTAGGTAAAAAATTTACAGAAAATCATTTTTATACAGATTTTACTTTTGAAAAAAAAGAATTTAAATTATTATTTGAATTAAGATTTAATAAAGCATTCAAGAGCGGATTTATTCTAAAATGCAGAAATTCTTGTTTAGATTTGATTTATAAACCTGCAAGTTCTTCATTTTCAGATTATATAAACTTTATTATTCCTGATTTTTATGATGTTAATTTAGATAATAGCAATATTTATGAGATAATAAAAATTTTTGATGATTGTTTTAATGACATAAGACAATTTTCAAATTATAATCCAACAATTTATTATTCACCTAGCTATCTAAATAATAATGTAAACTATGATATTGCAAAATATTCTTTATTACCAAAAGAAATTATTAGATTAGTTTCTATTCCTTCTTTAAAATCTATAATTGATTGGCTTGATACATATATTACAGAAAATTACAAAATAATAAACTTTAATGAGATTTTGGATGTGTTATTACTAAATAATGGTAAAAGTCTAAATCAACAGAATATTTCCTATATAACTACCCTATTATCCAAACTTGATTATGGGTTTGAGCCAGATGTTCGATTTAGTAGCAATAAAGTTGATTATAATACAGAGATTGTTTTATTTAAGTTGATGGATGATTCGCCTAATGCTCCAACACAGGAATATATTGCTACAACATTGATTTTACATCTTGCTGTTTTAGTTGGTATTGCCGACGGGCAATATGTAGAAGCTGAACACAATACAATATTGAGTCATCTGGAGTCTATATTTGGCTTGAGTACTCAGGAAAAACAAAGACTTGAAATGTTTGTTAGATGGCTTTCTATATCTGATTTAAAATTAAATGGAATAAAAAAAAGGTTAGAATCCTTAAATCAAGAGCAAAAAATGAGTATTTCAAAGTTTTTGGTTTCAGTTGCTTGTGCTGATGGGATTATTCATCCAAAAGAGGTTGAAGTTCTCAAAAAGATATATAAATTATTAGAATTAGACCCAGAAAGTATTTATTCTAATATTCATAATAATCAAACGATTATAAATAATGAACCAAAGACTATAATTGCTGGAGAAACTTCACTAAATTACAAAATACCTAAAAAAACTGATAAAATCGATGAAAATACTTTAAATCAGCATATTATTAATAGTAAAATAAAAGAATCTTTAGAAGTTCGAGCAATTCTTTCTCAAATATTTGTAGAAACAGATACTGAGCCAGTTAAAGTTAAACAAATACAGAAAAATAGATTTAACATGGAAGGGCTTGATAATGACCATAGTTTATTATTAGAAAAAATAATTTGTAAAGAAGTTTGGGAACATTCTGAATTTGAAAGTGTTTGTAAAGAAATTGGTTTAATGCCAGATGGTGCGATTGAGTCTATAAATGAGATATTTTACAACAAATACGATGAAAATTTGATTGAAAATGATGATAATATTCAAATAAATAAAGAAATATTGAAGGAGTTAGTAAATGAGTGAAATAACTATAAAATCTAAAGAAAAAGATGCTATAATCCAATCATTGATGGCAGGTGTTGTTCCACGAATTGGCTTACACCACATACAAGTTGGTCGCAAAAAAGAAATCGAAGCTTTACTAAAAAATATTGAAATAATAGCGAGTGGTGGCTCTACAATAAAATTTGTAATTGGCGAATACGGGGCAGGAAAAACTTTTTTTCTTAACCTAATTCGTACAATTGCATTAGAAAAAGGCTTGGTAACAGTGAACGCTGATTTGACACCAGATAGAAGGTTACATGCAACTGCTGGACAAGCAAGAAGTCTTTATGCTGAATTAATGCGAAGTCTTTCTACTCGTACAAAATGGGATGGAGGCGGACTTTCGGGAATTGTCGAAAAATTTATTAGTATTGCATTAAAAGAAGCAAAAGAACAAGGCAAAAATATCGAGGTTGTAATACATGCTAAATTAGAAATACTTTCAGAGATGGTTAATGGTTATGATTTTGCAAGTGTAATTGCTTCATACTGGAAAGGTTACGACTCTGGGAATGAGCAGTTAAAATCTGATGCAATTAGATGGCTTAGGGCTGAGTTTTCGACTAAAACTGATGCGAAGAATGCTTTGGGGGTTAGGACTATAATAGATGACCTTAATTTTTACGATCAGTTAAAACTTATGTCTAAATTTGTAAGACTTGCAGGTTACAATGGAATATTGATTGGTCTTGACGAAATGGTTAATCTTTACAAACTCACAAACACACAAGCAAGAAACGCTAATTACGAACAAATTTTACGAATTATTAATGACTGTTTGCAAGGAAACGGCGAGGGGCTTGGTTTTATTATGTGTGGAACTCCAGAGTTTTTGATGGACACAAGAAGGGGGCTTTATAGTTATCAAGCATTGCAATCAAGGCTTTCTGAAAATAAATTTGCTAATGACACAGGACTTATTGATTATAATGGACCAATTTTAAGACTTTCAAAACTTACAAAAGAAGATTTATATGTACTTCTTCATCATATTAGGAATGTTTTTGCTTTAGGTGATGAAACCAAATATTTAGTGCCAGAAGAAGCATTCCACCATTTTATGGATTATTGTTTCAAAAAAATTGGAGATGCTTATTTTCAGACTACTCGTAATGTTGCTAAAGCATTTACTGACTTTTTGTCATTAGTCGAACAAAATCCACAAGTTTCATGGAAAGAAATACTTGGCAATATCTCAATCGAAAAAGATAATGCACCTGAAAATAAAGATATTGTAGATAATGAGGATGAAGAACTTGCACAATTCAAACTCTAATAATTCACAGGCATTTTTATTACTCCATGAAAAAGTACAAAATTGGATATATCGAGAAAAATGGGATGATCTGAGGGACATACAAGAAAAATCTGTAACTCCAATTTTGTCACAAACGACAGACATTTTAATTGGCTCTCCAACATCAAGTGGTAAAACTGAGGCTGCTTTTTTACCAATATTCTCTAAAATTACCGATTGTAACGATGTTAGTATAAAAGCGTTGTGTATAAGCCCTTTAAAAGCATTGATTAACGATCAGTATGAAAGACTCTCGACAATAGGTGAAGCAACAGGAGTAAAAATAACCAGATGGCATGGCGATGTTAATAGAAATCACAAACAATCTCTGATTAATTCACCAAAAGGAATACTTTTGATTACCCCAGAGTCGCTTGAGGCAATTTTTGTAATACACGGAACAAAATTAGCCGATATTTTTGGTAAGTTAGAATACATTATAATCGATGAACTCCATTTTTTTATAGGAACAGAACGAGGTAAGCAAGTCCAGTCTCTAATTTGTAGATTAGAGTTTCTTTTAAATAAAACTATTCCACGAATTGGCTTGAGTGCAACTTTAGGTGATATGGCTCTTGCAGTAAAATTTCTTAGGAATAACTGTGATTTTCCATGCCAAATAATAACTTCTGAGATAATAAAACAAGATGTACAATTATTGATAAAAGGATACGAAATTAAAAAAATTGATGTTGCAAATGTTAGTGAAAATGAATCTAATTTTGATATTATAGATATTTGTAAAAACCTATTTAAAACTTTAAGAGGTAGCAATAATTTAATATTCACTAATTCACGTCGAATTACAGAAAAAATTGCTGATATGCTTACAAAATTATCAGAATATAATAATATTCCAAATGAATTTTTTCCACATCATGGTAGTCTTGCTAAACAAATTAGAGAAGAAGTTGAATTTAACTTAAAGAATAATAATTTACCACAAAATGTTATATGCACAAGTACCCTTGAACTTGGTATAGATATAGGTAGCGTAAAATCCGTTGCTCAAATAGATTGCCCTCATTCTGTTGCTAGTATGAAACAAAGACTTGGTAGGTCTGGTAGAAGAGGAGAACCAGCAATATTAAGAATGTATATTACCGAACACGAAATATCTAATAACTCAGAAATTATATCTAAATTGAGAATAAATATAGTCCAATCAATTGCTTTGGTTAATTTACTTATAAAAAAATGGATTGAGCCTCCAATAATACATAATTTACATCTATCTACATTTGTACAACAGATTATGTCTGTAATAGCCCAGTATGGAGGATGTCAAGCTACAAAGTTATGGCAAATTTTATGCGTAAAAGGTGCTTTTAAAAGTGATGATATAACAATGGATGTTTTTAAAAAATTGCTAAAATCTCTTGGTGAAAAAGATATTATCAAACAAATGGATAATGGTGAACTGATTCATGGTTTGGCAGGTGAAAAAATAGTAAATAACTATAATTTCTACATAGTATTCAATACTCCAGAAGAATATAAGTTAGTATCAGAAAATAAGACTTTGGGTACAATACCTATTAGAATACCACTAAAAGAAGATGATTACCTTATATTCTCAGGTAAAAGGTGGATTATTTCTAAAATTGATAATGAAAAACGAATTATTTATTTAAAACCATCTTATGGTGGTAAAGCTCCAGATTTTACAGGTGACAAATCAGGGCTTGTTCATGATGAGATAAGAAAAGAAATGTTTAGGGTTTATAATTCTTTTGACACTCCAATTTTTTTGGATCCAAAAGCAAAAAAACTATTGGATGAAGGACGAGCATATTTTAATAACTATAATTTGAAGAATAATTTTGTTATCCAAGACGGATTAGCCTCATTAATTTTTTTGTGGACTGGAGATATTAAACTTAATACCCTTTATCTAATCTTGTCAAAACAAGGATTAAAAGCGTCGATAGAAGATGGGGCAATATTGGTTGAAAGCATTGATAAAGATCTTCTAAAAAAAATATTGATAGAAATTATAAATGATAAAACAATTACCCCACAATCTCTTGTAGAATATGTAAAAAATAAAAATAATGAGAAATACGATGAATTATTATCTGAAGAATTATTAATACTTGATTATTCAATAAAAAATATAGATATTGAAGGATTGAGAGAAGAATTAAAAATAAAATTTTTAATTTGTGAATAAAATAATAGATAAACATCATTAAGAAACATATTGTTATATAAAAATTCTTTAAAGAAGGTGAATATGATAGAAATAGACTTTCAAAAATATCTTTTGTCAAAAAAAAATCTTGATAAAAGAAGTATAAATAAAGATGTTTTCAAATCTTTTTTGAGAAAATTACTCGCTTTAGGTAAAAATAATACGAAAATTATCGATGTTGGTTGTGGAACATGCTCTTTAGTTGAATTTATATTACAATCAGACATAATAGAAAAAATAAATTTTTGTTGTATGGATACTGACTTAATAAATTTAAAACTTGGAAAAAAAAATATCTATAATTTTGCAAAAAAAAATTCGTTTAATATTTATAAATCCAAAGATTTTTTTAAAATAAGAAAAGGAGATATTGATTGTGATATATTTTTTTTAAATTCTGATATTTTTTCGCAAGAATTAATAGATAATTTTTATAATAGAGATGTTGATTGCATCATAGCCAACGCTTTTATTGACATTGTTCCTATTGAAGATGCAATTACTGTATTCAAAAAACTCTTAACTATAAATGGCTTCGTTTATCTAACTATAAATTATGATGGAATTACTACCCTACGCCCTTCTTTTAATGATTTTAATTTTGAAAAACTTCTTTTGAAAGAATACAATAAAACTATGGACGAAAGAAAATTAAACGGAAAATTAACTGGTGGTTCAAACACTGGTAGTAAAATATACGATGCTTTTTTACAAAATGGCTTTAAAATAATAAATTTTGGTAGTTCTAACTGGAATGTTTTCCCTGAAAATAAAAAATATAAAAAAAATGAGAAATTCTTTCTAAAAACAATGATTGGTTTTATCTATAATGAAGGATTAAATAGAAAAAATATAGACAAAAACAAACTCAATGTATGGTATCAAGACAGGTTAGAAAAAATTAATAATGAAGAATTATCATTAATAGTACAAAACACAGATATATTAGCACAAATTAAACGAAATTAATATATATTTTAGATAATAATAAACATTTTTATTTAAATCAATGTAATACGTGTCAATCTCCTAAAATCTGTGCTAATCCGTGTTATAGGAAGGTATTGTGAACAAAATAAAATCAAAAATTAAACTCTTTAATTCAATCTTAATAGATATAAATGATATGATTGGTTTCAAATCAAAACTATCTAAATTATTTGGATTTTTTTTATTTTTAATACCAAGCTTAATTTTTTACAAAAGAATATTAAAATTTGATAAACTTATTCTCAAAAATGATATATCTTACGCATCTAAATGGCTTTTAAAAAAATACTATAAAGGTGTAGAAATTAAATCTATCGAAAACATTCCAGACAAATCTCCACTACTGATAGTTTGTAATCATCCTGGACTTGGGGATGCTACATCGGTTTTATCTGTAATTAAAAGAAACGATCTAAAAATTGTAGTCTTAGACAAACAAATGTACAAAAGCCTTGAAGGAATAAAAGATAAAATAATAGTAATCCCAGAAGATGAAAAACAAAAATTAAAATCAATTTTACTTATAGTAAAACATTTAAAAGAAGGCAAAAGCATTTTACTTTTTGCTGCTGGAAAAATTGAAAAAGACCCATTTTTTGAAAAACATTCAATCCTAAAAGAATGGGCAAATACAATTGGTTATCTAACAATAAAATTAAATAAACTAAATATAAATTTTAACATTCTCCCAATCTTAATCGAAAATGTTTTATGCAAAAAATCTTTAGACCATAAATTAGTTTTACTTAAAAAAAACAAAGAAGAACAAGAAAAAAGTGCTGCACTGCACATTTTTCTGACAAGTTCTACAAAGGATCAATATATTAAACTTTATTTTGGTAACTTGCTTAATAGTAACACCTTAAATAAGTTCCAAAATTCTCAAGAAATTACAAATTATGTTAGAGAAAAAATTATTGGATTACATAAAAATTTGTAATACTCTGTTGACTTTTTTAATTTATAGTTTATAATTTATCATCAGGAGAAAGCTATGGACAGAAGAGAGTTTATCAAAAAAAGCATTGCTTTAGGTCTTGGTGCAGGACTTACGACATTTTTTGGTGGTGCAGAAAAAATTTTTTCGGAAGATAATGACAGCAATATTATTCCAGATTTGGTTGCTATAAAAGATGGCGAAGCTGATGCTATGTTTGATGCTGGTATTAAAGCAATGGGTGGGATGGAAAAATTCGTCAAAAAAGGTCAAACTGTTGTAGTTAAACCTAATATTGGATGGAATGTTACCCCAGAACGAGCAGGAAACACAAATCCTAAGTTAATTGGTAGAATAGTTTCTCATTGTCTTGAGGCAGGTGCAAAAAAAGTCTATGTTTTTGATAATAGTTGTGATTATTGGAACTATACATATAAAAACAGTGGGATTTCAGATGCTGTAAAACTTGCAGGAGGTACAATAGCCCCTGGTAATACTGAAAGTTACTATCAAGAAGTTAGGATTCCTAAAGCTTCTATCTTAAAAAAAACAAAAGTACATGAGTTAATACTTGATTGTGATGTACTAATAAATGTTCCTATCTTAAAACATCATAGTAGTTCAAAACTTACAATTGCTATGAAAAACCTTATGGGGGTTGTTTGGGACAGAGGTTTTTATCATCAAACTGATTTACATAAAACTATCGCTGAGTTTTGTCTTTATAGGAAACCAGATTTAAATATTGTTGATGCTTATTATGTATTACAAAAAAATGGTCCTCGAGGGGTATCTCCAGACGATGTTGCTTTAGTAAAAAATCAATTAATTTCTACCGATATTGTTGCAATTGATGCTGCTGCTGCCAAGATTTTTGGTGTAGAGCCAAATACTATTCCATATATAAAAATGGCTCATGATCTAAAAATTGGTAATATGAATCTTTCACAACTAAAAATAAAAAAAATATCGGTTTAATATGCTAAAACTTTTAAAAACATTAGTTTCTTCTATATTATTAGTTTTATTTATATTGTGTTTCTTAATAATAAACAATTTCTTCGATTTTTTGGCTAATGTTCTTACAACTATGCAATTTATGCCTTCTTTTATTAGTTTATTCAATTTAAAATCTTTTTTCACGGTTTTAAGTTTTTTATTTATAATTACATTAACTTTTCTCTTTGGTAGAATATACTGTTCTTTTATATGTCCTCTCGGTTTTTTACAGGATTTTTTCATTAAATTTACTAGCTTATATAAAAAAAATAGTTATAAATACTTCAATAAGATAAATTTTCTTAGATATGGTATTTTAATTTTATTAATTATTTTTTTTATATCAGGTAATTTATTAATCACAAATTTATTAGACCCCTACTCTATTTTTGGTAGAATAATTACAGATTTAATAAAACCTCTAATAATATGGATAAATAATTTTTTTTATGAATCTCTAAATAAATCCCAAATTTATCTATTTATCCATATAAAATTAGAAAAAATTAATTTATTTGTTATTTTTACAACATTAATCTTTTTTATATCAATTTTAATAACTTCTCTATTAAAAGGAAGACTTTATTGTAACTCAATTTGTCCAGTTGGCACTCTACTTGGTTTTATATCTAAAATTTCTTTATTTAAAATAAATTTAAATTCGGAAACTTGCACAAAATGTGGTCTTTGTGAAAAAAAATGTATTGCAAGTTGTATAGATAGCAAAAATAATTACATAGACCAAAGTCTTTGTGTTAGATGTTTTAATTGCTTAGATGTTTGTAAACCAAAATCTTTAAGTTTTAACATTCTAAAACCAAAACCACAATTTAACCTATCAAGAAGGCATTTTATTTCTAACTCATTTAATTATTTATTTGCAATATTTCTAACAAGTTTTTTTCCATTAAAATTTTTATTTGGCAAATCCATTCCACAAAAATTTAATAATAAATTAATAATTCCACCAGGCGGTTTAAATATAAAACACTTTTCAAATAATTGCACAGGCTGTCTTTTATGTGTAAATAAATGCCCCAAAAAAATAATTCGGGCTAATTTCTTAGAACATCAAGCATTACAAATAATGCAAGCATCTATAAATTATTCTTATGGATTTTGTGATTATGAATGTAATATTTGTTCACAAGTATGTCCTACAAACGCATTAATACCACTTTCTCTATCAGAAAAAAAACTTACTCAAATTGGGATAGTTCAATTTATTGAAAAAGATTGTATTGTCGTTAAGAATCAAAAAGATTGTGGTGCATGCTCTGAACATTGCCCTACAAAAGCAGTTTACATGATCCCTTATAAGGAAAATTTATTTATACCAGCAACAAACACAGAAATTTGCATTGGCTGTGGTGCTTGCGAATATGCCTGCCCTGCAATACCAAAAGCGATTATAGTTAATGGTAACTCAGAGCATAAAAAGGCAAAAATTGTAAAGTCTAACAAAAATATTGAAAAAGTTAAAAATAATGATTTTCCTTTTTAAAAATATCTTGTAAATTATTAAATTTACTGCTATAATTTATTTATATATGATAAGAAAAAATATTTGTTTATTATTACTTTTATTTAATTCTTTTCTTTTTGCTGAAGATTTAGTTCTCAATAAGATTATATACAAAAAAGTCTTATTGGATTTTGATCAACCAAGTTTAATCAATGTTTATCTTAATCCAATGAATGTCTCAGATGTTGTTGTTATGTTTAATGGAAAAGAATTAAAAAATATTCACAAAAACTTCAATTCATTTATAAAAGATGACACAAATTTTTTCCCTTCTTTTAATTTTGAAGTAACTAATGTAAAAAAAGAAAATTTACTCCAAATTTATGTTGTTTTATCTCAAGGTTTAACGATAAACTCTGAGGCAACAATATTTTTTGAAAAAGGAATTGTTATAGATGATAGTAATTTCCAAACAAAAAAAAATAAGGTCTTTTTTGTAAAAGCAGGTGAATACTATAACGATGAAATTTTTTACGATCTAAAAATAGAAAACGATAGCCTAATTGAAAAATTAGAAGAAATAGTTAGAAATAACTTTTTATATTACAAACTAAAAACTATAAAGACCGGTACTACAAGATTAGATATTTTTAAATATGATGAATCTTTAGAAAAACAGGATATTTCTCCTATCAAATCTATAAAAATAACAATTCAAAATTGATTTTTTTAAATTTTGTTTGTAATTTTTTTAAAATTATAGTATATTCACATCACTATGAAAAATATTGCATTATTTGATATTGATTACACTTTAATTTCTTGTGACAGTTTTATTTTATTTGTATTCTTTTTAATACAAAAAAATCCTCTTAAAATTATCTATTTTCCATTTTTATTTTTTGTTAGTATTTTAAGAGTTTTTAAATTAATTTCACTAGATAAATTTAAATCATATTGGCTCATTTTTATAAATAATTTCACAAAAGAAAAACTCGATTCTTTATCAAAAGAATTTGTGGAAAAACATATTCTTAAAAGAATAAAAAAAGAATCAGTCGAAGAAATAAAAACTCTAAAAGAAAAAGGCTACTTAATAATACTTGCAACTGCCTCATTTGACTTTTACATCAAATATTTTGTAGAGCATTTACCAAAGGTTGACTATTATTTTGCTACAAAAATCGTAACAAAAAACGATAAAGCAACACCTAAAATCGAAGGTAAAAACTGCAAAGGTAAAGAAAAAATTAGACGTATTTTAGAAATTATACCAAAAGAACAAATAAAAAAAGATAATTCTTTTGGATACTCAGATAGTAAAACAGACTTACCATTTTTAGAACTTGTAGAAAAGTTTAACCTTATAGACAAAAAACAATGGAAAATTATAACACAGATTAGCACTAATTAAGATTGACATAGAATTTTGTTGGATTTTATATAAATTGCCATTTTTACATCAATTTTAACAATATAATACTGATTTTGCTTATATTGACAATTGTTCAAATTGTCAATATATACCTTAAACGCTTATATATCTATTAATTCATTTATATCAAACAAATTACAAGTAAGCAATGTCAATTATATCCTTTTTAGAAGCGTTTAAGTATATATTATATGGAATAATGAGTATCTACTCTTTGTCTTCATAGTTCATATTGTCTATTTTTTTAAATCTTTTCTAATTTTTTCTAAAGTTTTTTTGCTATAAAATTTGTCACCAAATCTATAATGAAGCCCAACATTTGCTAAAGATGGAAAATTTATCCATTTGCCATCAGGCACACTACCCCATGGAATTGGAAACGTATAACCAGATTCTATAGCAAAACTCCATTCCATATTTGTACCAAATCTAACTTCGTAACCAACCATAACAGGAGAAAACAAAACATAAATAGATGTGCTAAATAAATCAAAATCAACTTTAGGAAAAATCGAATAATAAATGCAGTGTTCCTTTAAAACACCAAATCGTATAGCTACTGTTAAATCAGTTGCAAAATAAATACTATGCCTATTTTTTATAGTTAGATAATCTTTACCAAACTGTAAAAAACCTTTTTCTTTATCAATTAGACTGTCTAATGTATCTTGATATTTGTAACCAAATCGCCCTCTAAGCCCCATAAAAAAGAATTTATTTGGGGTCTCATAAATTTTAAAATGTAGTAATAAGTTGGCAAGATAAACATGAGGTAAAAGACTCGCCCCACCTTCTATACCAATATTAAAATATTCTGTTACTGCATATCTATAACCCAAAAATACTGTCGAAAATCCAGTCCATTCATCATCCGTCCTAAAATAGAATGAATGATCACCTTTTATTAACATCCCCCCTTTTTGTGAGAATACAGGATTTTCATTTTCATATTTTACTTTTCTTTCTTTTAATGCTTTTTTGTACTCTTTTTCAAATTCATCATCTTTATCAGTTCCTGCAAAAGAGAGATAGACACAAAAAATACATAGAAGCACTATTAAATTTTTCATAAATTATTACCTTCAATATCATCAATAAATTTTTCTTTTATTACCTTTTCATCTTTTTTGTTATCCTTTTCTATTTTATCAGAATCTTGCTTCTTTTTATTATTTTTTATTTTTTCTTGTTTCAATTTTCGCTCTTTCATCCTTTGTTCATCAAGCTCTTTATAAATTATTTTTCTCCACTCTGGTAAATCATCATAAGCACTACTTACAAACTCGAGGTCTCCTTCTACTGGCTTTATTTTGTAATACCTTACATAATAGGTAAGATAACTAAAAGTATCCAATAATTCTACCCCCGTAAAACAATCATCTTTGCCTCTTCCTTGATGTAAAATACCCAAAATAACACAACTATTATATGCCTGAGTTCTTGTTAAAAAAGGATTTTCTTTTGCTCCCTCAAGGTCAAATACTTTACAAACCCAATAAGCAAATTCTTTTCTTGTGATTACAGGATTTATCTCAGTTGGAATAATAGGAATTCTTACCTGAAAAAGTTTTTTTTCAGCAGCCCACAAAACATTCTCTATAAAAATATCAGTATCTTCTTTATCATCATATAAAAGCCTCATTAAAGTTATTGCATCATTAAATGTAGCAATCTCCTTTTCAGAGAGTCTTATAAAAAAATCATTCTCTTGAGAAAAAATAAAAAAATTAGATAATATAAAAATAATAAGTAAAAGTTTTTTCATAACAATCTCCATATAACAAAGATTTGCACGGATTGGTTGGAGAAATTACACAGATTATATTAAATTATCTTTTCTTCTGTCAATTTTAAAACTAATAACAACCAGTATAATCGTATCCATAACGTAATCTGTGCTAATCCGTATTATATAAATTATACTATATAATTACAAAATATTCTATTAAAATAGAAAAAAAATTAATTAATTAAGAGTATCTTTAAACTTATCCAATTCATCTCTTACAAGCAAAGCCTCTTCTCTTAAATGTTCAAAAAATATATAAATATTTTTTAAATCTTTTTCTTTTGATTTTTTTTCTATTTCAAAAGCTATTTTAGATAATTTCTTTGCTCCAAAATTTAATACAGTACCTTTAAATTTATGAGACAAATATTTAATTTGCTCAAAATCCTCTTTTAAGATAGAATCTTTAATTAATTCAATTTGTTTTGGATAATCACTAAGAAAATAATCTATAACATCAACTGCTATTTCTTTCTTGAATTTAGATAAATCCTCAAAATCAACTGATTTTTCATTATTATTCTCTAATTTTTTATCAATTTCTTTACAATCATTTCTTACAGGTAAAATAAAATGAAATATACTCCCTTTGCCTTCTTGACTTTCAAACCAGATTCTACCACCCATAAGTTCAATAAGATTTTTAGAAATTATAAGACCAAGCCCAGAGCCTCCATACTTTCTTGATGTACTGCTATCTACTTGACTAAATTTTTGAAATAATTTTTCTATTTTATTGGATGGAATACCTATACCTGTATCTATAATAGAAAAAATTGTATAAATTTCATTATTTTCTTTGAAATTATCAATTAAAAGTTTTATATAACCTTTTTCAGTAAATTTAATAGCATTTCCTATTAAATTAATTAAAACCTGTCTTAATTTAACCTCATCACCATAAATTAAATCAAAAACTCTATTATTAATAGATACGCTAAACTCTAATTTTTTCCGTAAGGCATTTAGTTTCATAATATTTTCAACACTTTTTATAATTTCTCTTAAACTAAAATTACACTCTTCTAGTCTAACATTCCCAGATTCAATTCTAGAAAAATCAAGAATATCATTTATAATACTCAAAAGTGCTTCGGCAGAAGTCATTATTAATTCTATATATTCTTTTTGTTCATCATTTATATCTGTCCCTAAAAGAATATCCGAAAATCCTAAAATTGCATTCATAGGAGTTCTTATTTCGTGACTCATAGTTGCCAAAAAATCACTTTTTGCCTTATTAGCAAGTTTAGCCTCTTCTTTTGTTAGTTTTAATTCTTTATCTAAATTAAATTTATATAAAGCAATTTCTATGTTAATTATTATTTCTTTCAAACTAAAAGGTTTAAGTATATACCCATAAGCACCATCAATTTTTGCTCTATCTAATATAGAGTTATTAGTATGAGACGTTAAAAATAATACTGGAATATTATATTTTTCATAAATTATTTTTGCAGCTTCAATTCCATCAATATCACCATCCAAAACTACATCCATCAATATTAAGTCTGGCTTACATTCCCCTACTTTGTCAATAGCATCTTCTCCAGAAACAAGTATATCTATAACATCGTAATTAGAAGACTCAAGGGATTGTTTTAAGTCATAACCAACTAAAACTTCATCTTCAACAATTAATATTTTTTTCTTGTCCATAGTCTGCCTTTCACATATGTTTTCTAATTTCACTAAATTCTATCTTATAATAAACACCATCTTGATTTTTAATTTCCATTTTTCCACGAAGTTGATAAGTAAGTAATTTTATTAATGTTAAACCAAGTGTTTTAGGTTTTTCTATGTCAATATTTATTGGCAAACCAATCCCATTATCAGAAATGCTTAATTCTATTTTGTTTTCTATTTGAGACAAGGATAGGTTTATTTCTCCTTTTTTTCCATTAGGAAAAGCATATTTAAAACTATTAGATATAATTTCATTTATTATCAAACCACAAGGTATAGCAATATCTATATTTAAAAAAACATTAGAAATATTAAGATTAAATTTAATATTAGTATCAACATTAAAAGAATAAATCAAATTATATATAAGGTCTCTTATATAACCATCAAAATCTATTTTTGATAAATTTTCTGACTGATATAGCTTTTCATGTACCAAAGAAATAGACCTTATTCTATTTTGAGATTCTTTAAAAGCTTCGACTATCTCTTGATTTTCTATTTTTTCAGCTTGAAGACTTAAAAGACTTGATACAACCTGTAAGTTATTTTTTACTCTATGATATATTTCTTTTAATAAAACTTCTTTTTCTTCCATAGAATCTTTTATTTTTTCTTCATTTATTTTTCTTTCCGTTATATCAATAACCGCAGTTAGAATTTTTGGTTGGTTATTTTGATTTTCTTCTAATAGAATACTAACAAGATTTCCATAAAAAAAAATTCCATCTTTTGTTTTTAGTTTTAATTCACAAGTTTCTTTTTGCTTTGTCTCCAAAGTTTTATTTAAATGAACAAAAAAATCGCTAAAAGACTCTGTTGCAACAAAACTAGAAAAAAGTTGTTTTACAAGTATATCTTCCTCAAAATTAAATTGTTTTATGGAAGTAAAATTTGCTTCAAGGATTAAACCATTCTCATTTAATATAAAATAACTAACAGGTGAATAATTAAAAAGTTTCAAATATTTATTTGTCATCTCTTGAATTTGATCATAAGAATTATTTAACTCCTCATTTTGAAGTTCGAGTTCAATTTGATATGTTTGTAATTCGGCAATTAATTGTTTTATATCCTTTGAACCCAAATTATTATTTCTGTCATAATTTGATAGTACTTCTAAAGCTCTTTTTCTCAATGTTTCCTTTTTTTCATCATACATAACCTACTCCTTTATGACAAGTATTTATTATCTAAAAAAAAGATAGCTCCTGCTAAATTATTTAAATCATCAAAAATAGGTATACCATCAATTGAAACTGAAATTATTTTTTCAGACTTCAATTTTATATTGTAGATCATATTTTTAATTTCATCTTTTTTAGTTTTAATTTTAGAAAATGGTAAGTCATTTAAATCAATTTCTTTATTGTTAGTATCTAAAAATATCCAGTCTGGATTATTAAAATTTGTATTTAGAATTTTATTTTTATCTATTTCAAAAATTTTTTCTAGTTTCTTATTAGTATAAAGAATTTTACCTTTATAATCAATATATAGCAAGGCTTTTGATGAAAATTTTAATATTTTTGATAAAATAGATTCTTCTATTAATAATTTATTTTCTTTTGTTTTAATATCAATAATATCTTGAGATACATTAACATAATTAGTAATTTCACCTATTTCATCCCTAATTCCAGAAATAGAAGCAGAAATCCAATACAACTCACCATTCTTTTTTCTATTACAAAGTTTACCCCTCCAAATTTTACCTTCTTTAATAGTTTTCAAAATATCTTCATAAACAGATGGTGACATTAAAGCAAACTTTAAAATCCGAACATTTTTTCCTATAATCTCATCTAAACAATATCCTGTTTTTTCAAGAAATATTGGATTGACATATTGAATGTTTCCATTTACATCTGTAATTATAATAGAATTTAAACTTTGCTCTACTGCATAAGAAAATTTTTTGATATTTTCTACGGATTCTTTTAATTTTGTTATATTAACAAATGTTAAAACACATCCTTTTACTTTATTATCCTTCGTTGTATAAGGTAAAATTCTTAGCAAATACCAACTTCCTTTTATAGTTTGAATTTCTATTTCTTTTAAGATTAATGATTCAAAGACTTTTTCAGTCTCTTCAACTAAATCTATATATTTAAAATTGCAAGAAATACGACTTAATGGTTTACCAATATCTGATTTTAATAAATTTATTTCGTCTCCATCAACTTGAATATATTTTCTTATATATAATTTTTTATCAAGAAAAATAGTAACATTATCAGTAATTTTTGATAAATTATTAATATCATCATTCAAATCTGTAAGTTCTTTTATCTTTGATTGATATTGAGAACTTATTGTTATTATTTCTCCATTCAACTCCTCATTTATACTTTGTAATTCCTCATTTGCAACAAGTAACTCCTCATTTGTTGACTGAAGCTCTTCTTTTGAAGTTTCAAGCTCTTCAATTACTGTTTGTAAATCCTCTTTAATGTACTGTAAATCATGTTCTAAATCCATAATCCTTTGACTTGCCTTATTTTCAACATCAAATCTTTCTATATTATCATTAGTATCTAAAATTTTATTTTCTTGAAAAATTATCAGAATATATGTTTGATCTGTTTTTGTATCAATACAAGGCTTAATATTTAAAGTTAAAGATTTTACCACATCTTTTTCTTTAAAAATAACATCTTTATAAATAAGTTCTTTTTTATCTTTTAATACTCTATGAATAGCAGTGCTAAGAGCTATTGACAGGTCATCTTTTACCATTTTTAGAATATCAAGACTTATTTTACCAGAAGGTATCTTTAAATATTGATTAATATCACCATAAGCATGCAATAATTCATTATTTTCGTTTACTATTATACTTAAAGGAACATATTGTTCAATTAATTGTTCATAAATAGAATTAATAAAAATATCAGTGGCACTATTCTTTAATTTAGAAAAATTAATTCGTTCTTTGGAATAGGCATCTGTATTTTCTGGATTATAAATATTAATAGAATCTATTTCCATTGTTTTGATACCGTCTTGATGTTGATAAATTTTAAATTTGGATACAAAAGAAACAAAAAAATTGTCCCAATCACCAATAGTTTCAGATGTACCCAAAAATAAAAAAGAACCTTTATTCAAAGCGAAATGAAACAGAGAAATTACTTTTTTTTGTAAAACATTTTGTAAATAGATTAAAAGATTTCTACAACTAATCAAATCTATTTTTGAAAAAGGAGGGTCTTTTATAATATTATGTCTTGCAAAAATAATCATTTCTCTAATGCAAGGCATAATTTTATAATTATCACCTTTTTTTGTAAAATATTTTTGTAATCTATCCTCTCCAACATCAGCAATTATACTTTCTGGATAAATTCCAGTACTTGCAATGCTAACAGCATTTGTATCTATATCCGTTGCAAAAATTTTAATATCAAATTTCTTATTTGTTTTTTCCATATATTCTTTAAATAAAATTGCAATAGAATAAGCCTCTTCGCCAGTAGAACAACCAGCAACCCAAACTCTTATTGGAGAATTTGAAATTTTATTTTCAAAAATTGATGGGATAACTTTTAGACTAATTTCTTCAAAAGCATCTGTGTCTCTAAAAAAACTCGTTACTCCTATTAATAATTCTTTAGATAATGTTATAATTTCATTTGAATATTCTAATAAATATCTAACATAATCATTTAAATTTCCTATCTGATTTATAGAAAGTCTTCTTTCTATTCTTCTTAATACTGTTGTTTCTTTATAATAACTAAAATCAATCCCTGTTTTATTTCTAATTAATGCAAAAATCTTTGTTAAACAATCATTATCTTGTAATAAACTAATATGATTCTTACTTAAAACATAAGGATTTTGTATATATTTTAGCAATTCTTCTGGCATTTTTTCAGCTGATAAAACATAGTCTACAATACCAGTAGAAATAGCACTCCTTGGCATACCATCAAATTTTGCACTCTTTTCATCCTGAACCATAACCATTCCGTTAGCTTCTTTTATAGCTCTGATGCCTCTTGTTCCGTCACTTCCTGTTCCAGACAAAATTATGCCAATCGATTTTTTACCTTGATCCTTTGCCAAAGATTTAAAAAAAATATCTATTGGTAAATTTAAAATCATCGTTCCGTGTTCATGCTCTGAGTCTGTTAAAATTAACTTTTTATGATAAATTGTTATATTTTTTTTAGGGGGTATTAAATAGACGTAATTTGGTAAAACAATCATTCCATCTTCAGCTTGTAAAACTTTCATCTTAGTTTTTTTTGAAAGAATCTCAGCCATAAGACTTTTATAATCGGGAGATAAATGTTGAACCACAACAAAAGAAAGCCCAGAATCAAAAGGCATATTTTCAAAAAAAATACCTAAAGCTTCAAGCCCTCCAGCAGATGCCCCTATGCCTACTATATAATGATTTATATCCTTAATAGAATAGTCAATTTTATCTGAATTATCAAAATTTCCACTATCTAACAAAATATAGCTCCTTTTTAGTTAAACCTATTTATTAATAAGCATTACCTCTTCAAAAAATAGATTAACGCCTTGTCTATCCTGCCAGATAAAAACATTCTCTAAATTAGAATTTAATTTAGTATTATGTATAATAATAATGAATTATAAATAAAAAATCAATGATTTTTAAAAAGTTAATTCATAATTTGGATAAAATAGTTTTTTTTGCTACAATGGATGTCAAATTAAAATTTAAGAGGTTTTAGCCACAGAATTCCAAAGAAAAATGAGATGTAGATACCTGATAAATTTCCACTTTCAATCTTAATGGAGATAACTGAGGCTAAATACCCATTCTTTCCAAAAATCAGTATTATTTACTTATTATTTTTATTTCGATAAATCTTTTTTCTAAAGGAGTCTCTCTTTGATAAACTCTTCCTGAGGCAAGTATTTTTATTTGGTCCTTATTTATCCCTCTACTAATTAATATATTTTTTATAGTCATAGCCTGTTTTTTTGCAAACTCAATTTCTTTAGTCGGATCACCAAAATAAATAGAATATCCACCAATTGCAATAATTAAATTTTTGTTACTATTAAGAATTTTAGAAATACTTTGAATTATTGCAAGCGATTTTTTACTTGTTATCGAATCATTATCAAAAAATATTCCATTTATTAAAAGAGTTTCTCCTTTTTTAGCAGAAACAAAGTCTTTTGATATTTTTTGTTGATATTCTAAAAGTTCTGTATCTTCTTTTTTTTGAATAATTTTATTTTCAGTCACATCTGAGGTAGTATCTTTTTTATCTATTTTTACAATATCTTTTGTATTATCATCTTTTGTACTATCATTTTTTTTATCTATTTTTACAATATCTCTTGTACTATCATCTTTTTTGTCTATTTTTACAATATCTTCTTTTTTATCTATTTTCTTTACGATTTTTTTATCTTTAACATAGTTAGAAAAATCGACATCAAAAGAAACTCCTGTTGACCAAACAAACATAGCTGTATTTAGCTCGCTTTGATCATTCTTATAAAACCAATTCATAATTCCAATATCAATATATAAATTAATCCATTCAAAAAAAGGTTTAAAGTTAGTCCTTATTGCACCATAATAATAAGGAGACGCAAAAACTGGATTAAAAAATATGTCAAATTTATTGTTAATCTCAAAATTTATATATTTAAATGGCATGTAAAAAATAAAATCTAATAAAAAAGAAAGCCCACCCTCATTCTTGCTTATTACCCCAAGAGAATTATAATTAATCGCAGATTTAAACCATCCTCCACCAATTCCACTTTTTAGCTCAAAATAACGGATAGGTTTATAATAAAAATCAAAAAATCCATTTAAGATATTCCATGCACCCTTAAATTTACTTATATCAGCATTTGTAAAAGAAAAATATCTTTCTTGAATCTCAAGTCCAAAAGTAAAATTTTTATATTTAATACCCCCCATAAAAAAACCTTCAAAAGAGATTAAATATTGATTAGAATTTTCATAAAAAAAAGGCTTTGTTAAAAAACCTGAATTGAATCTAAAAGATACATTATCTTGAGGATTTAAATAAGATGTAAAAATAAAAAAAACAAGAAATAATAATATAGTTTTCAAATAAAAAATCCTTTAAACTAAATTATAACAAATATATTAAATTTTGTCTTTAAAAATAAAAAAAATTATTGTAATGTTGTAATGGAATTTCTACCATTTTATAAAAATTATAACAAATATATTAAATTTTATCTGCAAAAATAAAAAAAATCTATTATAATTATTTAAAATGATTTTTATATGCTAAAAATTTAATTGTTCAAACAAATTCGACTCTTAGGGGATAACTAAGATAAATTTTTTGATGAACTATAAAAAAATCGTTTCTACGATTTATTAATATTTACTTTAATTCAATTTTGGATTAGAATAAAATAGAGAGTATAATTTATGTTAAATTTTAAAATATTAATAATAGATGATGACAATATGGGTCTCGAAGTAATATCTTCCATTATTCAAAAAGCTGGCTATACTGTTACAAGTGTAAATTCAGCAAAATTAGCGATTGCTATTTTAAAAGATTTTACTCCAGACCTAATATTACTTGATTTAATGATGCCAGAAATGGATGGCTTTAGTTTTTTAAAAATAATAAAAGCAGATGTAAATCTAAAGAAAATACCCGTAATCGTTTTGTCTGCAAAAATTGACAAAAAAGATGTAGTAGAAGCTTTTAAACTTGGTGCGGTTGATTATGTAACCAAACCTTATGACAGTATCGAAATAATAGCTCGCATTAATATTCATTTAGAATTAAAAAAAACCAAAGATGAACTAGAAGAAAGAGTAAATGAGTTACAACATGCTTTAAACGAAATTGATACACTAAGAAATTTACTTCCTATATGTGCAAGTTGCAAAAGGATTAGAGATGATAAAGGGTATTGGCATCAAGTAGAAGATTATATCACAAAAAATTATAAGATAAAATTCTCTCACAGCCTTTGCAAAGAATGTGCACAAAAACTTTATCCAGAGTATTATGATGAATAAATTTGTTATATGATAATATTTCTTTTCACAGAGAGAAACACAGAGAAGTCAAAAAAAATAGAACAAATGCCCATTTTTACAAAAAAAATCTCTAAATTTGAATTTTCCTATTAAATCTTAGTAAAATAACTGTTAAAATTTTAAAAATTACTGGCAATTGTTCTAATTGCCAGTATAGTATTAAAACTCATTTCTTTAAAGAATCAATTTTCTCATTGAGTTCTTTCATCATGTTTTTTAGTTCATCCATTTCAGCCTTTGTAGCAAGACCAATCTTTGAAGCCATTTCTTCTACTTTTTCCTTCATTTTATTTATATCTTCTTCATGATTTTTAAACCATTCATCCGCTTTTTCTTTGTATTCCTCTTTTTTTGTAGAAATTTTTTCTGCAAACTCTTTATATCGCTCTTCCCTTTTTGCTTTATATTCATCTGCCTTTTTTTCTATTTCTTCACCAGCTGAAAATAATAAAACTCCCAAATCTTTCAAAAATGATTTCATCATAAACCCCTTTATAACAAAAATTAACACTAATTTTATAACACAGATTTTCTCGATTACGCAGACTACATTTAGCATAATCTGTGTCAATCTATCCTAACCTGTGTTAATCTGTGTTATAATAAATATAATGATAAAAGGAAAAATTTACCAATATTTTTACAATTTATTTATGAACCACAACATTTTTTGTATTTTTTACCACTTCCACAAGGACAAGGATCATTTCTTCCTATTTTTGAACTGCTATTTTTTACAGAATCAACATCCTCTTCATCATCATCAAATTCATAATCATTATCATCTTCATAATCTAAGTCCTCATCTTCGTCTTCATCGTAATCATCATAAACACTTTCTTCATCATAACATTCATACCATTCTTCTAAGAGTTCTACGACATTATTTATTTTTTGATTTACAATTCTATCTCGTGACTCTTTTAAAACTTCATCTTCTGTTTTTTTGAATATATCTTTTATTTCTTTTAAACTATCATCTTCTGCTATCATTTGCATAAATTTATCAGAAAACTTTTTTGTAAAATATTTTTCTGCATCTGGTAACAATTCTTTTAAATAACAATCTGCGGCACTAACCAAAAGATTCAGTTTAAATAAATTTTCTTCTGTGTCAGAAATCTTAATAAAAGATTTATAAGCATTTAGAAGAGTATTTCTATCAATCTCATTATTAAGGTATAAAATAGCATAAATTTCAGAAAAAACAATTCTAGTAAAGTCTGCATTATCTGTATTCTCAACAACAGAATTAACAAAAGCAAAATCAGCATTAAAAACAGATACTATAATAGCAGGATAGAAATCCCAAAGAAGATCATCAGCAAAAAGATTATCATTTTTTGGTGGAGATAAAATAAATTTAGATATCAAAGGAAATGATTTTTTATCCCTAAAATAGGCTAACAAAAACATTGCATAAACACTACCTGTATAGTTATAATCTTCATCATCCGAGTCAGATTCTTCACCATTTTTAATTGCAGATTCTAGAATTTTATATAATTCTGGAATAATTTCTTCTTTTCTTTTTATTGCTTCTTCTACCGCCTCTTTTGGAAAAAATTCTCCATAAGTACTAATTTTTTCGATTATTTCTTTAATTTCCATTTATAAACTCCATTTTATTCATATTCAACTGGTTTTCCACCAGAATCATAAGTTTTTAATCTAATACGATTACCTTTATCGTCATATTCATAAAGATAATAGTACTGCAATTTATTTGAATTATCAAAATCAGACCTTTTAATCTGATTTCCCTTATCATCATATTCAAAAGTAGTAAAGTCTTTTAATTGTGAATCATCACTATAATTATATTGTTTTGTTTTATTTCCTTTATTATCATACTCATAAGCAATGACAATGTTACCTTTCTCATCATAGTTATATTGCTTTATGCTATTTTCTTTATAATTGTATTCATAAATAAATTTTAACACCCCATTTTCATTATAATAAGAATATTTTTTAAAACCTTTATTTATATCATACTCATAAATATATTTTGTTTTACCATCTTTAGTAAAATTAACCTGTTTTACTTTATTTTCTTTTTTATCATATTCATAACTGTCTTCAATTTTACCATCACCATTAAAATTTAAATGCTTAATTTTATTACCTTTTTCATCATACTCATACTTCGTAAAATCAAGCAAATCTCCTGACTCATCATATTTTAAATTCTTTAATTGATTACCATTTTCATCATACTCATAATTTACATAATAGAATTTTCCTTTATCATCATAGAATGTTTCTTTTATTTTATTGCCTTTTTCATCATAATCATAAATTGTTTCCAATTTTCCATTATTATATTTTAAGTTTTTTATTACACTTCCATTTTTATTGTAGTAGTAAGAATAAATTAATTGCCCCAACGAATCATAAGTATAAACTTTTGAAAGAGAACCATCTTTATTATATTCATAATTTATATAATCTTTCAGATCAGAAGTGTTATCTTTATTTAAAATTTCTATTTTTTTTCCATTTGCATCATATTTATAATAAATTTTAGACCTATTACAATTTAAACAAAAGAAAAAAACTAAAATAATAAACAAAAATCTAAACAGTAGTTTTATCATAGTAAAATCAAATTACCTTCTATGGAAACAAGAAGTAATTACCTTCTTTCATTCTATATAAATTCCGTGCCAATTTGCTACAATCTGATTAATCCATATTATAATATTATATCTTTTTAATCTTTTTTACAATAATTATTTATTCTTTTTAAAAATTTATTTGAAAACTTATAAAAAATTTAAAGACAATAAGTCTTATTCAGTTCATAAAGTACAATGCCAACACTAACAGATAGATTTAAAGAATCTATTTTATTATTTGTTGGGATCGTTATACTCACATCGCAATTTCTTTTGACAAGAGGTCTTATTCCCCTACCCTCTTCACCAAAAACAATACACGCTTTATCTGAAAATTTTACACCACTAAGTTTTTCACCATCTTTATCCGCAGCATAAACCCAATAATTGTTTGCTTTTAAAAATTCTATCGTGCGAGTAATATTTGTAACATATACTATATCTAATAAATTTACTGCACCACTTGATCTTTTTATGACAACATCGTTTATTGGAGCAGAGTTATCCTTTGGTAAAACAACATATTTTACATTAAAAAGTAAAGAACTTCGTAAAATAGCACCTAAATTACCAACATCTTTTATTCCATCAAGAATAACAGTTAATTCTTTAATATCTGTTGATTCTTCTATTTTTCTAATAAAATCTTCTTCAGATAGTACTTTATTGACATCTTCTTCTGTTTTTAAGACAATACCTTGATGATTTTTATCACCAAAATATTTTATAAAGTATTCTTTATCAACAAAACTAATTTCAATATTTTTTGTTTTTGCTTCATCTAATAATTCTTTTATAGATGGATTTGTGACATTATTTTGTACAAATAAAACACCTTTATTAATTATTTTTAGAGCTTCTTTAACTGGGTTTTTTCCATAAATATAGTTGGTTTCATTATTAATAATTTTTGACACTATCTATCTTCCCATCAAAATCAGTATCTTTTTCTACTTTTATTATTTGCCTTTTATTATTTGAATAATGCCATTCATCTACCTTGCCATCAAAATTATCATCTTTTTCTATAACCACATCTTTTAAACCACCTTCAGCATTATAAGTGTATTTTACCCACATATCAGGTTTTGTATCATTATTTGTATCATGTTCCTCTTTAAGAATAGTTCCATTTTCATCAAAATAATATATATCATCCATTTTTTCGTTATTATAGCCAAGAGTAAATAAAATCTCATCTATTTTTCTATAATCATCTGGCTTTAGAGTCTTTTTCATTATATATTTTCTTTCGTTTTCATTCTTTTCGTAGAATGCTAATAATAGATTTTTATTTTGTGGTGTTACTTTTGCAAGTATTTCTTTCTCAAAATAGTCAATAGTACTCTCTTCTGGTGTAATTTTATCCATACTTTCTTTTATTTTTACACCATTACTATTATATTCTTCAATTTTATCAAATTTACCATTAAAATTCTCATCACTCTTTTGTAAATAAACCTTATCCTTTTCTTCATATCTAATCAAATCTATTTTTCCATCATTATTAGAATCTATTTTTATTTCTTTAAAAAAACTCTTTCCTTTAACTGTAACAGTCATAAATATATCTGGTTTTCCATCAGCATCATAGTCTTGAATATCAGAAAAAATCAAATAAACTATATTTTTCTCAGATACATAAAAACACGACTCATCTGGTTTATCATTTCCATTTACATCGAGTAATTTCCAATCTTTATAAACTTCAATTTTTAACCATCTATCAATTTTTTTATCATTATTTTCATCTAAAGTAACATCAACAGAAAATGCACTGATTGCAATTAACAAAAATAAAATACAAAACTTCAATTTCATAAAAAACCTTCCTTAAAATACAGTTCTTTTCAATATATATTAAATGTTTTAAATTTGAATAGTTGTTATTATAACTTTTTTCTTTTTATTTGAGAATAGATTTTTTTAATTTTATATAATAATTTACAAACTAAAAGTTAAAGCATATACAAAAAAACTTTTTAATTAATTTGTAAATAAATAATATTAATCTTTAAAAAAACATTTTTTTCTAGTATAAGGTTTATAATAATAATTGTAATTAAAACAATTATCTGATATATACTTTGTTACATCTGCTTAATTTATTAGAATGTTTTTGTATAGCATTTCATTATTAAGTTAAAAATTTTTATATGGGGATTTTATGAGAAATAAATTTAGTATTTTACTTATCATTTTTACTTTAACAAACATTTTTTTGTTTTCTGAAAATATATATTTTTTTACAAGAACAACTTTTGCCATATCTCAATTTTGGGAAGGCGATACAACAGGAGACCCTGATTTAAACAGTCCTGCACCTGTTGCAAGAAAATATTTTTCAAATTTTTTAACTGGTTCTTTTGGAGCAGGAGTTGAAATGGTCATTTGGGACAATGGTAAAAAAAGAGGCTCTCGTATTTTTGCTAAGGCTGGTATAGATGTGTTATTCGCAGGACCTACTTATCTTGGATATTACAATTATGATCCTAATAAAGCATTAAGTAATGACCAACTAAAGTCTGTCAATTTGAATGGTGGTCTATTATATACAGGATTTGACTTAGACTTGTTTATTGGTGGAAGTTTTCCAAAAACTGATTTGTTATGGGGACTTGGTTCAATGTTTTATTTTATGTTCCCTTCTTATGGACAAAATTATAATGTATCATCCTTTTCAGAAAGGTTTAACTTTTATGCAGCCCCTGCTTTACTCATAGCTTATGATATTTTTATACCAAATACAAATCTTAAAATCACACCACAATTAAGGACTGGTTTTACATGTTTACCACTCATACCAAACGATATGATGAAAAACGAAACTGATGGCTACAAACAAAAAGAAATGTATAGTGGTTTCTATATTGATTTATCTGTATCATTTAGTTTTTATGCAATACAATGGAAAAAATAGTCTATTTCTATTAATATTTTTGTTTTCAGTAACATTTTCTTTTGGTATAGGGATAACTCCGTATATTTTTATCATCGAGTTTGAAGAAAATACAACAGATATTGTACCAAATATGATCTATTATAAAGATTGTTCGCTTGATAAAATAGAACCAGAAGTTAGATATGACAAAAACTATATCAAACTAAAAAAATTAAATTATCCAAAAGAAATTGATATTGAACAAACAAATTTAATAGATGACCTCGAGGATAATAAAAATCATGATCTCATTCACACAAAACAAATAGAAAATACTCTAAATAAACCTATTCCCAAAAAAATTAATTTTAAGATAGAAAGCAATTTTTTTTATAACAATTTTTATTATTCAACAAGTAATTTTGAGATTTTTAATAAAAACGTCTATGAAAGGTTATTTTTACAAACAGACAACAATAAAATCAACTTAAACAATATTTTTAAGTTAAATACAACATATAATTTTAATTTTGAGAATAAAATAGATTTCAATTATGGAAAAATTTATAAAGAAATATATTCTAATTTTATTTTTACCGAAAACCTGAAAAATATTAATTTTAGTGAAGATATTGCTTTTGGCTATGATATAAAAAATAATTTTATTAAGAGTGGAATATTTTTTTTGGTAGAAATAAAAAAACAATTTGTCCCACAATTTTTATTTTATTATAATGGACTTGATTTTTTTATTGGAGGAGGCTTTAGTTATAAGAATAATTTTTTAGAAACAAAGATTAACAATGATATTCAGTTAGATTTTGTTAAAAATTATAAATTTAATTTTGATTTTTATATTAATTTTAATTATTCTTCTATTTTTAGCCTATCTTTAATAAAAACAGATGATAGATTTAAAGGAGAAAATTTTTATAAATACAAAAAAATCATTGACGACAAAGAAGAAAAAAATATATTATCTTTAAGTGGAATTGATTTTAAATTTAATAAAAATATAGTTTTTTTCAATATTTTGACGATTTTCTACTTTGATTATTATTTTTTATCTATTGATTTGATTAGAAATATAGTTTTTAACAAACCTAATATTTTTTGTAAGTTTGAATTAGCATTTGACTTAAAATATTTTTTACTTAATTTTTCTTCAGATATTAACTTATCTGACCTAAAAACTATCGATACCAGATTTTTGTTAGAATTTAGAGACATTAAAACAAATTTTATTACATTTAATGCTGGATTAGCTTCTTATTTAAAAAACAATTTTGACACAATAGAAATTACAAGTAATATAAAGATAGACTTTAATATAACTAAAAATGGATTACTATATACAAGATTTAACGGTGGATTAGCCTTAAATAATCTTAAATCAAATATTTCAGCACAATTTATCTATTTTATAGAAGGTGGGTTTAAAGCATTTTTTTAAACGCCAATCATTTTTTGGATTGTCCTAATTAAAAAATAAATGGATTGCATTGTTTTAAATCCAAAATGTTTATAATAAATTAGATGAGAGTCATTTATATCTTTTTTTTGTAAAATAATTTCAGTCATAATACTAAATTTTTTCAAAAAATAAAATTTTTGTTCCATTTCACAAATTAAGTTTTTCCAGTTATTTAAAGATTCATCATCATTTTGATTAAAATCAGTCTTTTCAAATAAAATCTTTAATCTTTGAGAAAATTCAAATAAATTATTTATCATTTCATTAAAAAAAGTATTTATTTGACCTTTTTCTATCAATTTTAAATGATTTTGACTCAATAAGTCTTTTGAATTAATCCTATTGCTATCATCTATTATATTCTCTAACTTTTCTTCCTTTAAATTTTCTATTTTTAAAGAATGATAAATTGAGTTATAAATATGTATATCTGGATTATTTTTTGCAAAATGACTAAAATAAGATGCGTAATTTTCTAACACAAAATCCGTAAGAACATTTTTATCACTGATTTTACTTTTACCTGTTTTTATGCTTCTACAACTTATAGCCTTTGCCATCATAGACTCCGGTGGTGAAAAATAATTTGATAAAAACATAGTCTTTTCATAATAAGGAGAATCTTTACAATGAGTAATAAAATCTGGAAATGACAAATCAAGCCCTGCAAGGTATATTTTTTTAAAACCAAAGCTAATTGCAAGATTGAGAGCATAGTCAGCCACAGTTCCACCAGTATCGATTCCATTTTTTGGAATACCAAAACTATCAAAAAAATATTCGATTATACTTTTGTTAAAAATATTATTAGTAAAAGTAAAATATATATTATCCACTAACCTACCCAATTTTGGATAACAAATAATATCAAAAATATAACTAATTTCACTCTTTTTATCTAAAACAAAATCATCAAGACTATAAAATTGTCCATCAAGTGACACAACAAAGTCTGGTTTAATATTATTTTTTAACAGTGGTTTTAAAGCAGTATCAACAGCAAAAAGTGTAATTTTATCTCTATTATTTCTTATGAAGGGAATATCATTTGTTAAATTTGGACCTGCACATGCTATTACACACAAATTATTCCCCATATCATTCTTTTTTATATCAATAATAGGAGATTTAGAAAATTGCGAAGAATTATAAATAAAATTCTTAGTCCATAAACCTATAAAAGTTGACTCTGTTAGTATATTTTGCGTGATTATACTAAATGACTTTTTTATTAAATTAAAAAAATTAGCCTCTTCTTTTGGTAGAATATTCTTATAGCCAATATTAGAGTAATAATAAATCCTACCCTCAGAAAAAAAATCATTTTTTTCAATAAAATTGTAAATTTCTTCATCATTTATAATTGAAACCAAAAGTAGTTTTTTATCTTTAAAAATACTTTGGTCATAATATTTTTCTTTATAAAGCAAAAAAATCTCTTTAATGGGTTCATAAATTATAAAAATAGAGTCTGGATTATTACTAATTATGTTATTAATTCCATAACCAAGCCCAACTCCAAAAATTATTATTAGATTCTTACCTTTATAGATAAAATTTTTAGCTTCAGCTTCCGGATCAAATTTTGAGTGTATATATTTATCATTTATGATTAGAATATCTTTATTATTTCTTGATTTTTCTATTTTAAAAGAAAAAAAAGAGCTATCATTATCGATAGCTCTATTATTGTTAATATTAGACATAATTATTCTTGTTTTTGGATAAAATCTTGAATTTTGAATACATAACTAAAGTTATCTACTATTTCATATTTTTTTCTTTCTTTTGTATAATAATCGCCTTCTATATCCATACTCTTTCCATTAGAATATTTTTTGCTTAAATCATCATACATATCCTCAAAAGATTTTAAATCCACATCAGCCTTATCAGAAACCATAGCAATCATATAACCATTAGAATGTTTAAAAGGTTCTAAAATATCATTTTTTTTACTCTTAAATGCTTTTGCTATATAATTTTTATCATCTGTCAAATCTGGATTAACATTAGGCATCCCATAACCTAAAAAGCTTGATGCCCCTGAAGTCTCTACTTTTAAATTAAATTTATTAGCTGCTTTTTCCAAACCATCTTTTTTGGCTAAAGCATATAACTCATCAGCTTTCTTTTTATTTTCATCTTCAATTGCTTTAAAATTTCTTGCTATATATTCGCTTTTAAGTTTTTGTTTTAATTTATCATCTGCTAATTCTGGATATCTAACATCTTCAATATAGAAAACAATAGGTCCAACTGATGTTTGGACAACTGTTTTAGCAACTTCTTTATTTTGAGTAGTTCTAACAGCATTTTTTAAATCGGCATTCTCAAAATCATCTATAAAACTATATTCTGAATCATAAACTATATTTACAATTTTATCTTCTATTTTTAATTTATTACCAATTTCTATAAATTTTGCCTTATCTTTTGTTACTTCTTTTAAAGCCTTTTCTGCTTCTGTTTTATCTTTAAAAACTAATCTTGTTAATTTATATTGTTTATAACTATCTTTGTTTTCATCATAAAACTTTGCAAGAAGTTTTTCATCTACTTCTTGTGTAGAAAGATTGATATATTTTAAAGTAACTTTAACATTTTCTAATTTATAATTTTCTAAAGCTTCTTCTTGTGTTACTGGAAGTCCTTTAAAATAATCTTGTACAAAACTATCATAAAGTAAATCTTCTTGAATTTCTTTTGCGTATTTGTTTACTTTACCTCTTTCTTTTTTCATGGCTTCATAATTAATATCACCTTCACTATCAGAAAAATATCTTTTACCAACTTCTTTATTAAGCCAGTTTTTTGATATTGTGATATTCATTTTATGTGCATTTTTCATTCCTATTATTTTATTGATTGTATTATCAAAAATCATTCTCGCATATTGATATTTTTGGTAAGGATTTATTTGTTGTGAAGACATTATCGAAGAAAGTCTAATATTAAACTCGTCTTGCCTTCCAAGTTGAATTTTTTGGTTCATAATTCTACCAACATAAGAGTTTGGGTTATCTCTATTTTGAGCTACTTGAGCTTCTTGTGGAATAGAAATTGTACCATCTTCATTTTTTATCTTAGTTTTACCTAAATCTTTTATAAAATCATTGATACCAAGTAGTGGTCCACCTGTAAAAATAAAAGTAACAACAATAATTGCTATTACAAATGTAACTAAAAAATTTCTAATCGATGTCTTTAAATCCTCTTTCTCTTTTTTGACTTCTTTATCGTTCATAAACCATCCTTAATTTTTATATCTAAGTTTTTTACCGAAGTTTAATATTCTTGTCGGTTCATAGCAGTAAAAAATACCATTTTAAATTATAAATGTCAATCACGGATAAAAAAAATGTCAAAAAAAATAAAATATAGCTTTTTTAAACTTTATAAAATAGTTTCCTTACGAAAAGCCAATAAAAAATATCAATATCATAGATTAAAATAACAGTATAAAACTTAGAATACAAACATAAATCTATGAATTTTGTTTTTTATATTAGATTAATGATGTTATAATTCTATTTTAAGTAAGAATATAATAAAAATAACTTATATTCGATAAAACTTAATATTCTATAAATTAAAAAAAATACACATTATCGTCATATTTTTTTATAAAACAACAGAAATATAAAAAAATATTAAAAAAGAAATTGACAGAAAATTCTAAATAATTTAAAATTCAAAAGTTATATATGGGGGAATTTTCGTTTTTTTCTATAAGGGGGGGGAATGTTATTATTAGCTATTCTTATATCAGGAGCTATTTCTTTTAGTATTGCATTAGTTTTTAGGCAACTCGATAAAAATAATAGAAGTTTTGAAAAAATTGCTAAACTTTCAAAAAATATTAAAGATGAATTAGCTTCTTTTGCGGATGAAAAAATCCAATCTTTAAGAGATTTTGATAATTGCATTGATGTTTCAATTCAAAAAGGCAGTAATTTAATCAATGTTTTAAAATCTTCTATTTCTGAGCTAGAATCTAAGTTAAATGGTGTGAATAAAGAAACTGATAAAGTTAATGAATTTTATACTCAACTTGAGATTATTGGTAAAAATATAGCTGGTATTGACCAAGAATTTAAAAATATAGCCGAAAATTCGTCTTATGTTAAGAATGTTGAAGAAAAAATAAACAAATTTAAAAAAGATATTGCTTTAATAGAAAAAAACATTACAAGAATTGAAGATGATTTAAGAAAAGAAAATTCTCAAGCCCTCAAAAATATTACAGAAGAAATTGTTTCTGAAACACAAAATGAAATCAAAAATATTAGAGATAGCTTTTTAGTTTCATTTAAAGAAGTAGAAAATAAAAAAGACAGTATTATTGAAGATATTGAAAGAAAAAATAATGAAATGAATAGTAAAATATCAGAAACAGAGAATATATTAGATAATTTCGCACAAAGACAAGAAAAATTTGTTATTGAAAATAATGAAAAATTATACAAAGAAATAAAATCTGTTGAGGATAAATTAAATAATATGAAAGACAACTTTATTGGAGTTGTTGTTGAAGAATTTAATAATCTAAACTCAATTAATAACTCAAAAGTTGAAGAAGTTAAAAATGACATCGCAAAAATTGAAATAGAATTAACTGATAAAGTTAATGAAAAAGTAGCAAAATTTAACACAATCATATCTGAAATGGAACAAACTGGCGAAAATGTTGATAAACTTGTCAAAGAAGAGTTTAAAGAAGAAAAAACTAAACAATTAGCCGAAATTAGAACAATTTATAGTAATATTCTAAAAGAAATTGATACTTATAATGAAAAATTAAAAAATGAAGCTAAAAACAATATTATTAAGGTATTAAGAGAAAATGAAGATAAATTTAAAATTTTAAATGAAAACTTTAAGAAAATGGAAAAAGATGGACAAATTAAATTAACATCTTTTGAAACAACTTTAAATGAATATTCAAACAATTTTGAAAGATTAAAATTAGATATTTCAAAAGAAATAGAACATAAAGCAAAACAATTTGATGAATATATCAATACTTCAAGTGAAAAAGTAATTACAAACATAAGTATTACGTTAAATAAAGTTTCTTCTGATGCAAATGGTAAAACAAGCGAGATCACATCTAAATTTGAAAATCTTTTTGCAAGTATAGAGTCAAAACTTTTAACAACTGAAAAAGAATTAGTTGAAAACTCAAGAAAAATCGAGACTTCGTTATCTAAAAAAGCAAATGATTTAGAAAATACATTATTTAATAGACAAAATGACTTGGAACAAAATATTCTAAAGGATATTGAGGCACGGTATCACAATTATAAATCTTCTATCGAAAATAATTTTAATGAAAACTATTCTAATTTGAATAATTTTGTAAGTGAATCAAAAAATGAACTTTCTTTATTAAAAGAAAAATTGATGGAAACTATCAATAAATCAAACGATGAGATTAGTACAGTTAGAGAAAAAACAATTATTTCTTTTAATCAATCAAAAGAGAATATTGAGTTAGAACTTGGTGATTTTTACAATAAAATAAAAAAAGAAGTTGAAAATGTAGAAGGAAAAGTCAATAGTATTGAAGATTCTTTTATACAAAGACTAAAATCTTTAGATACTCTTGTTGAAGAAAAAATTGAAAACAATGTTTCGTGGTGTAATTCAAAAATTAATGACTTGTACAATAGAGGCAATGAGTTAGATACTCTCTTTAATACTAAAATTGGTCAAACCGAAGAACTTTATAATAAAAGTTTAATTAAATTAAGGTCTGATAATGAACAGAAACTTAATTTAGTCGAAAATCAATATAAAAACTTGGCTAATTCTATTAATGAGATTAAAAACAATATTGATAACGATATTACATCATTAGTGTCTAATGCTTCTACAAAATTAAAAGAAGAATATAGACAACTCGAGGAAGAGTCATTAAATACAGTGAATGGCTATAAAAATGATTTGGGGAAAATAAAACAATCAATTAAGTTTATTGAAGAAAAATATAACGAAAGATTGGACAATAAATTTGACGAAATTGATAAAAATTTAATTGGTAAAATGCAAGATGTTAATGAAATTGTTGATAAAATTCAAGAAATTAATGAAAAATATAATATTAAGTTTAATGAACTTGGAGAAAGATTCAAAAACTACGAATCTGACCTTAATTTAAGATCAAATGAAATTGAAAAAAGATTAAACGAAAAAGGCGAAAAGATTCTATCTGGTAGACTCGATAAAGTAAACGAAATATCTTATAAATTTAATGAAGTTGTAGAAAACATCAATGGTTTAAAATCTAAAATAGATACTGAAATCTGCCAAAAAGTTGAGGATGGTAAACTTGAAATTAATAAAGTCTTTGAAGACGGGAAAAATTTTGTTTTTACAAATTATAATAATTTGGAAGAAGAAACAGTAAACCGAATTAATACTTATAAAAATGAATTATCTATCCTTAAAAATAACCTAAATGACATCGAAATCAACTTTAATAAACTATTTGAAGAAAAATTAAATCAAACTGATAATGTTTTAAATGAAAAAACAAATCAATTTAATGTAACTTATTCTTACTTTGTTGAAGAATTGAATAAAAAGATTAATCTTTTAGAAGGAGACTTTAAGAATAAAATAGTTGATTTGGAAAATAACTATAAAAATTGGAATGAAAAAGTTACAAACGAAAAGTTGATTGAACTTGAAAGTTTCACTGATAAATTTAATAGCATTCAATCTCAAATACAGGATGTTAAACAAAAATTAGAAGACGAAATAGGAAGTCAAATTGAAAATGGCAAAAAAGATATTGCTAATATTTTTGAGAATGGAAAAGAAAACATAACAAAGCAATATAAAAATCTTGAGCAAGACACAGCAAAAAACCTTGAAATGTTTAATTCTGATTTAAATAAGATTAAACAAAACATGAAACTTATTGATGAGAAATTTAGCGGAAGATTTATAAAAAAATTAGAGGATGCTGATGTAAAACTTGTTGAAAAACTTCAAGAAGTCACAGAAAAATCAAAAACTTATTTTACACAACTCGGTTTAAAATGGAATAATAATGAAACAGATTTTAACAGAAAACTTTCTGAGATTGAGAAACAATATGTTGATAAACACGATAAGATATTACTTGATAAGACAAATGACTTGGCTGAGTTAAAAACAAGGTTTGATGGTTTAAATGTTCAAATAAATAACTTTAACAATAAAATTAATGTAGAACTTGAAGAGAAATTTGAAGCAGGTAAAAATGAATTAAATAATATCCTCAACAATGGTAAAGATAAACTTGTCACTGAGTACAAAAAACTTGAAGAGCAAACTGTTGCAAGCATTGCTTCTTACAAAAACGATTTGTTAAAAATCAAACAAAATTTACAACAAGTTGATGATAAGTTTATGGAAAAATTTGACAAAAAGTTAAATGAAGTTGACAATAGAGTAAACGATAAAGTTGTAGAATTTCAAGATGTTTATAAGGATAATATATTAGAATTCACCAATAAAGTTAAAATTCTTGAAAAAGAGTTTGAAAATAAACTTAATTCAATAGAAAAAGTTTATAATGAAAAAGGTGATGCTATGGTTGCCAAAAATCATGAGAAAATTGACGAAGTTAGAAATATTTTTGCTGACCTTACTCTACAACTTGATAATATAAAAATCAGACTTGACAGTGATATAAACGAAAAATTAGAACAAAGCAAACTTGAAATTGCAGATATTTTTGCAAAAGAAAGCGAGAATTTAATCAATAAATTTAAAGATATTGAGGATAATGCTCAATTTAGGCTAAATGAATATTGGGATGAGTTAATTAAGATTAAAGAAAGCTTTAAAAATATTTACATCTCATTTCAAGAAAAAATTGATGATAAGTTTAATAGTGTTGATTCTACAATGTTACAAAAACTTGGTGAAATGCAAGAAAAAATGGGTAAAAATATTTTTGATTTATCAAATAAAATTAAACTCACCGAGTCTGACTTGGTAAATAGCATTTCTTTATTAAAAGATGATTTTGCTAAAGAAGAAGAAAAAACTCATATTGCAAATCTTGACAAATTGAATCTTTTCACAGAAAAATTTGAAGATTTAAAGACTGCTTTAGAGTATCTAAAAAATACTTTTGACTCAGATGTGACTTCTAAAGTTGAAAATGGCAAAAAAGAAATATATGAACAGATCGAAAACGAAAAAATTAAAATATTTGATATTTACAAGGAAGTTGAAAATCGTTCTATCGAAAAAATTGATAATTATAAAGAAGAACTTGGTAAATTGGAAAATAAAATTTCAAACATTGATGAACTTTACAATAAACATTTACAAGAAAAAATTGCAGAAATTGATAATGAAATTACAGAAAAGAAAAACCAAATTGATGAAGAATACAATTTTGCTGTTGGAAACATCTCTGATAAACTCAGAAATATTGAGTCAGAATTTTCACAAAAACTTTATATAATCGAAAATGATTATAAAGAAAAACAAAAATCTATTTTTGATGAAAATACAAAATTTGTTAATTCTATAAACAAAGATTTTAATAATCTCAAAAATGAAATTGAAAACCTCGATGATAGAGTTAATTTGGAAATTAAAGGAAATCTAAACTCCTCATTGGAAGTTTTACAAAACAAATTACTCAATATCGAGTCTGATTTTACTAACAAGTTAAATACTTTAGAAAAAGACTATTTTGAGAAACAACAATCTATGTTAAACGAAAAATCTCTATTTGTTGATGATTTTAAGAGTAATTTCAACCAATTAAGAGAAGAAATGGATATTCTTTCTACAAAAACAAGCGATGCTGCTCAATCTAACTTAGAATTTGCTATTACTAAAATTGGAAATAAATTAGGTGAAGTAGAAAATATTTTTAATGAAAAGTTATCAGAAATAGAAAAAGAATATAAAGATAAGCAAGATATTATATTAAACGAAAAAATTAACTTATTTACTAATTTTAAAAATGATTTTAGCAGATTAAAAGAAGAAATAGATAATTTAAACACAAATTATAATAGTAAACTCAATGAAAACCTTGATATTGCTATAAAACATATTAATGAAAAAGTAGATGGAGTTCAATCTGATTTTGGCGATAGATTATCTTCAATTGAAAAAGAATATAGCGATAAGCAAGAATTGTTGTTAGCAGAAAAACAACAAATACTTGAAAATGTAAATAACGATTTTAATGATCTAAAAGTAAAAATTGATAATATTGATAGTATGGCAACTGATGAAATTACAGAAAAACTTAAAACCGGAATGGAAAACATTAATAAATTGTTTAACGAAGGTAAAGATCGATTATTTAATGAATTTAAGAAAGTCGAAGATAATTACATCAATAAAATCAATGAGTACAATACTGATTTACAAAAAGTTAGAGAAGAAATTAACTTTATGGATGAAAAGTTTAATAGTGAGTTTAGCAATAAATTAAATGATGCTGACAATAAACTTTTGGAAAAACTTAAAGATTTGGATGATAATTACAGTTTTAATGTTTCTAATATTTCTGATAAAATTAGAGATTTGGAAAGTACTTTTTCAGCAAACATTAACGAAATAGAGAAATACTATAAAGAAAGAACTAATAATTTGATTAATGAGACAGAAAATCATATAAATCAAATTGGTTCTGATTTTTCTAACTTAAATCAAAAGATAGAGAGCGTTAGTTATCAACTTGAAAATAATATTAACGAAAAAATAGAAGCTGGTAAATCTGATTTCACAACTATACTTAACGATGCAAAAGAAAATTTTAGCTTAGAGTACAAAGAAATTGAAAAACAAGGCAAAGAAGAACTCAATAATTTAGTTAATAAATTAAACTCAGTAAAAGAAAATATCAATTATTTAAACGATGATTTTTCAGAGAAATTTAATGAAAAGATAAATAATTATGACCAAAAGTTTCAAGATATTACAAATAGCGTTTGGAATAAATATAAATCAACTATTGATGACTTAAATAATAATTTATCTAATGTAGAATATGATTTCAAGACAAAAATAGATCAAATTGAACAAACATTCAACCAAAAAAATGATGATGCTTTGTCTGCTAATTTTGAAAAATTGAATGGTTTTGAGGTTAAATTTAATCAAATTGTGGATTCTATCAATACTATAAAATCAAATCTTGATAATGATATAAAAAACAAGATTGAACAAAACAACAAAGCGATTGAAAAAGCACTTTTTGAAAGCAATAATTTGGTAAGTGTCCATAATGAAAAACTTGATGTAGAAATTGGCGAAAAAATTGCTAATTTTTGGAATGAACTATCTAAATTGAATACTGTTATAAATGATGTTAATAATAACTTTACAGATAGTTACAACCAAAAATTAAGTGAAATAAGTATTCAAATTGAAAACTATATTGAAGAAATTAATTCAAAATATAAAAATGAAGTTAATTCTTTAATAAATAATTTTTCTAATGTAGAAAATGGTTTTAATGGTAAAATTTCTGAAATGGAAAATACTTTATTTGAAAAAAATGATTTAATCATCAAAACAAATGAAGATAAATTTAATAATTTTAGAGAAAAATTTGAAACTCTTGCTAAAGATATTGTTTTTATAAAAGATAAACTTGATGGAGAAATCAAACAAAAACTTGATAATCAAAGAAATCAGGTTGAAAATATTATCAATGAAGCAAATAATAGCCTTATTTCATTAAATACTAGTTTTGAGAGTGATTTAAACTCAAAAATAGATGATTATAAAAATCAATTTTCTACTATTAAGAATAATTTAACTGAAATTGAAAATAAATTCAACAGTTCTTACACAAATAAATTAAAAGAAGTTGATAATCAAATTGAATCTTTTGTTTCAGAACTTGCAACTAATTGTAAAAATAGAATTGACGGTCTTTTTATAAACATAAAAGATATTGAATCTAATTTTTCAAATAAAGTTAATTCAATAGAAGATTCTTACAACCAAAAAGGTAGCGTAATTTTAAAAGATTATTATGATAAATTTAATAGTTTTACAGAAGGTTTTGATTTACTCGCAAAAGATATAAATCAATTAAAATCTAAGATTGATAGTGATGTATCGATAAAAATTGAGGAAGGTAAAAAGCAAATCGACAACCTTTTTACAAGTGGTGCAAAAAATATTACAGAACAATATAGAAATCTTGAAAGCGAGACAATAAGAAAAATCAATGATTACAGAAATGAAATATTTAAAATTAAACAAAACATTCAACAACTTGATGAAAGATTTAACATTGCATTCTCAGAAAAAGTTGAAGAATTTGACAAAGTGTTTAGTGAAAATTTAAATGGATTGAAACAAAATTATAAGTCTAATATTGACGAAATCCAAAATGACCTAAAAAATCTTGAGTTTAAGTTAGCAAGAGAAATTCTTGACATCGAAAAAGAATATTCTGAAAAGGCAGAAGCTATGCTAGTAAGAAATGCTGATAAACTCGATGGATTTGTAAATAGATTTACAGAACTCAATAGTCAAGTTATGAGTTTAAAAAATAGTATAGATGGCGATGTTAAAGAAAAAATTGAGAATGGCAAACAAGAAATTACTTCTATCTTACAATCAGAAGTTGAAAAAACTAAAGATCAGTACAAAAAACTTGAAGAAGAAAGTCAACTTAAAATCGTTGAGTTTAGAAAAGAAATTGTTAAGGTTCAACAAAATATCAAAATGGTTGATGATAGGTTTACCGCAAAATTCCTTGAGCATACAAGCATAATTGATAGAAAGATTGTTATTATTGAAGATGATATTAAAAAGATAGAAAAACAAGCTAGTATTTTTGATAAAGCTAATTCTCTAAAAGATAAACTTGAAGCCGATATTAAGGTAATTAAAGATTCTATTGGCAAAATTAAGAATGATAGAGAAGAAATAGTTGAAATTGAAAAGAAAATGATAAATATCGAAGGTATTTTTAGTGTTTCTCAAGAAAAGAGTAGCAGTATTATAAACGATAGAAAAAAAATTGAAAATATCAGTAATGTTTTGGCTGAATTAAAACAAGTTTCTGAAAGTGTTGAGGAAAAAATTGAGAGTGTTAAGAATGCAAAAGCTATGATTACAAATGTCGAAAACCAAATTGAGACTCTAAACAAAAAATTTGGTGAACTTGGCAATTATTTTAATGTTATAAGAGAAAAAGAAGAAGAGGTAAAATCTTCTCTAACTGAAGTTGGTAAGCTAAAAGATGAATCAACTAACCTTAATACTAAAATAGAGTCTTTAAATAAGAAATTTGATGATCTTGACTTCAAAAAATCAACTTTTGAAAAGAGTTTAAAGAATTTTGAGAAAGATGCTGGTATTATAGCGAAATCTGAGTCAAAAATATCTGATGTTATGGATAAATTCTCACAAATGAACTCTTTAATTGAAGACCTTGAAATTAGAACAGATTCTATCAATAAAATTAGAGAATGGCTCGTAAAGGCTGAAACTCAAATTGAAAATATGCACGGTGAGTCAGATAAAAGGATTAAACTTTTGGAATCTCTAATTTCTAAAACTGGTGACAGTGGAATTATAAAAGAAAAAATGAAAAATGATAATTCTAAAAAAGAAGTTGTATTACAGTTGCAATCTCAGGGTTGGACAATTGATGATATAGCAAAAACACTAAATTTATCTGTTGGAGAAGTAGAATTTATACTTGACCTTGAGTTAAGTAGAAAAAGAAAATAAAATTAGACATATTATCATATAATTACAGTATTTAATCAGTGCCAATCCGTGATAATCTGACTAATCTGTGTTATATAGTCATTAAAAAAATCTGTGTTATACCTTGGGGGAGGGAGTAATGTCAGTTACTTTATTTTTTGTATCAATTTTTGCATCGTTTGCTTTAATTATAGTTTTTAGGCAACTTGATAAAAAAAACAGGCAGTTTGATAAAATAGCAAAGCTTTCTAAAACGATAAAAGATGAAATAAACTCTGTTACTAAAGAAAGATTTGAACAAATAAAAGATTATGATAATAATCTCGATGTTTCTCTACAAAAGGCTCATATTCTATTAGAAGAATTAAATAAAGCGATAAAAAACTCTGAACAAAAAGCACAACTATTGGAAAAAGACAAACTCAATAATTTGTTACAAAAAATTGATACAATAGAAAATGAGTTTAATAATATCAATACTCAATTAGGCGATTTACAAGAAACAAAGAATTTTAGTAAAAACGCAAATAAATTTGTAAAAGAAACAATGCACGAAATGAAAATTGTCAAAAATGAAATACATTCGCTAAAAAAGGAACTTGATAACAAAAAAGGTGAAGTAACTGACTCAATCAAAAAATCAGAAGAAAAATTTAAAAACGAAATTGAAAAAACAAAAAATAATTTTACTGGTATGATTGATGAACAAAAAAAATATTTTGATCAGACAGCTCTTAATTTTAAAAAAGACATAAATTTTGTTGAAGAAAGTATTAAACATCTGAAAGATGGTTTTTTTAAAGAAATTGAAGATGAGTTTAGTACAATAACTGATTCTTATAAAATAAAAGCAAGTGAAATTAAAAGCGAACTTGGAAACTTGGAAGCTGAACTAAGAAAAAAACTTGAAGAAAAAATCAATGATTATTCCACATATATTACTCGAATTGAGACAAGAGGTGATAATCTTGGTAAAAAAATTGAAGCCGAACTTGAAAATGTTAAACAAAATTATATCCTTGATATAAAATCAAATTATAACACAGGCCTTAGTGAACTTGATAAATTTAACGAAAAATTAAAGTCTGATGCAAAAAATAACATAATTAAGACTTATAACGAATACGATGATAAATATAAAGCTTTATTAAGCAATTTAAAGAATATTGAAGAAGATGCAAGTACCAAATTGGTAAATTATGAAACATTCTTAAATGACTCATCAAAACATTTTGATAAAATAAAAAATGATACTTTTAACGAAATTGAAGAAAAAACCAATGAATTTAACCTTCATATAAATAATGCAAATGATATGGGAATCAGGCTTGAACTTGAGATTTTTAACAATATTAAATCAAATTTTGCGGATTTTAAAAATGAAGTAGAAAAAGAATTTCATCTATTAAAAAATAACATTGATGAAAAGAATGGAATTTTTGAAGCAGATGTAGAATTAAGATATAATAACTCAAAAAATAAAATTAGAGAGATAGAGGGAGTTATTAATAATCTAAATGACGATTTTGAACTCAAAACCAAAAAAATTAGAGAAGAAATGATAACTATTGAAGAGCAAAATAAAATAATTGTTACTAAAATTTCGGCTAATATGGAAGATTTTGGAAAAAAAGTTGATACAGATATTATTAATTTAAAGAATACTTTTAACACAAATACTACTGAGATGAAAAATGATCTTGAAAATGAGATCGAAACATTCAACAATAAAAAAGAAATTTTGAGAAATGATCTCACTGGAGAAATGGAAAAATATAAAAATACTATAAATGGAAATATCTTAAAATTAAAACAATATTTTGATAAAGAAACAGAAAAATTATTTGTAAATATAGATAAATCAATGGAAAATATGACAAATGATGCTAATGGAAAAACTAAAGAGATTTCAAAGCGATTTGAGGAGAAATATAAAGAAATTGAACTTAAATTGATTAATGTAGTTCAGGAAATGGGCAAAAAATCCAAAGAATTAGAAACAAATATTTCTCTCAAAACAGGAGAAATTGAAGAACAAATAGATGGTAGAATGAAAGATATTCAAGATAATTTGTATGAAAAACAAAATAATTTTGAAAGTGAACTTAGAGACCTTGGAATTAATTATGAGTTAAAATTAAAATCATTTACAGATGAATTAAATAGTATTCTAAACAAAACAGATTTAAGTGTTAATCAAAAGATAAAAGATATTGATAATGCAATTAATTTCTTTCAAAATGACATAAATACATTTATTTCTACTATGAATACAAAAATCAGACAAGGAGAATCTGACTTTGAGAAATTTAGTTTTGATATTATTAATAAAACAAATTCTTTAGAAGAAAACCTCAAGAATAAAACAATCGAAATAGAAAGAAATTACTATGATAGAGCAAAAGAACTTTTGAATAATAATGAAGAGAAATTAGATGGTTTTGCTGGAAGATTTGAGAATTTGAATATTATTCTAAATAATTTAAAGGATAGTTTTGATACAGATGTTAGAGATAAGATTGATGCTGGTAAAAAGTCTATAATTGGTATTTTTGACAAAGGAAATCTCGATATTACAAATAATTATAAGTTATTAGAAGAAGAAACAATTAATAAAATCAATGAGTATAAGAATGAACTTGTTAAACTCAAACAAAATATGAAATTTCTTGATGAAAAATTTGCAAAAAGATTTGATGAAAAACTTGTGGAATTTGATAATAAATTTGGAAATAGAATTCAAATTTTCAATGAAAAATACAAATTCAATCTTACTGAAATGCAGGATAAATTAAAACTTTTACAAAATAATTTTTCTACTAAACTATTGGAAATTGAAGATTCATACTTTAAAAGAGGTGATAATCTTGTAAATGATAATATTTCTAAATTAAATGAGTTTATTGATAGATTTAATAACCTTAATAGTGAAATTGAAAGCCTTAAATCTCATATTGATTCATCTATTTCAACAAAGATAGATGAGGGTAAAAATAACTTAAATGAACAGTATAAATTACTTGAGGCTGAAACACTTAAAAAAATTAATGATTACAAAAATGAACTACTTAAAATTAGACAAAATATGCAACAACTTGACGACAAATTTATTCTAAAATTTAGCGAAAAAGTTGATGAGGTTGACAAAAAATTTGATATTAAAATGAATGAATTTAACGAAAAATATGATGAAAACACAAAAATTTTGGAAGAAAAAATAGCCGATCTTAATGAAGATTATAGAAACAAAGGCAATGCAATGCTTGCTGATAATGAAGAGAAATTTAATTCTTTTGTTGAGAAATTTAATCAATTAACTGATAATATCAACCAACTCAAAAAACAAGTTGATGATGAAGTTGTTAAAAAAGTTTATGAAGGAAAAATTAAAATTAATACTGTCTTTGAGGAAGAAACCGCCAAACTTGATACAAGATATAAAAAAGTAGAAGAAGAAGTTATTGAAAAATTGAATGATTACAAAAAAGAAGTGTTTAGAATTCAACAAAATATGAAACAAATTGACGATAGGTTTACAGCGAGATTTTTGGAACATTCTAGCATTTTAGACAAAAAAGTTGCAAATATCGAAGATAATGTTAAAAAATTTGAAAAATCAACAGGTATATTTGAAAAAGTTGATTATTTAAAAAATAAACTCGGCGAAGAAATTAAAGATTTGAAAGACAAAATGGTGAGTATAAAAGAAGACAGAGAAAATATCATTGAAATCGAAAAACGAATTGTTAATGTTAATTCTTTGGTTACCCAATCAGAGCAAAAATATAATAGTATAATTTCTAATAGCAAAAAAATTGATAATGTTATGAATATTATTGAAGACTTAAAAGAAATTACTGATGGAGTTTCTTCTAAAATTGAAAATATCAATAATGCAAAGGTAATGATTAGCAATATTGAATCAAAAATTGATATTACAAACAAAAAAATTACCGAACTTGAAAACATTTATAGTTATGCAGCAGAAAAAGATGAATCTATTAAAAAAATTGTTAATGATTTTGAGTCTATGAGGTCAAAATCAATGGAATTAACTAATAATTTTGAGATTTTAACCAAAAAATATGATGATGCGGAGTTTAAACGTAATACTTTTGAAAAAATATTCAAAAACTTTGAAAAAGATGCCAATTTGATAACTAAATCAGAAGGAAAAGTAATTGAAGTAATTGAAAAATTTAATCAAATGGATGGTTTGGTTACTGATCTAGAATTACGAACAGAGTCAATTAATAAAATAAGAGAATGGCTTGTAAAAGCAGAAACTCAAATTGAAAACCTAAATCAAGAAACTGATAAACGAATCAAATTACTTGAAGGGCTTATAACAAAAACACCAGAGAGCAAACTCGTTAAAGATAAAATTAAAGATGAAGGTGGCAAAAAAGATGTTGTTATGCAATTAAGAAATCAAGGTTGGGTAGTTGATGAAATTGCAAAAACACTAAATCTATCAGTTGGCGAGGTTGAGTTTATTTTAGACTTGGAATTTCATAAAGTTGGTAAAAAATAAAATATTTTGAAAATTAAATTCTCAAAAATAAATTTTATGATATAATTAGTAATGTGAAATCTTAATTTGAAAGAAGGATTTTTATGAAATTAACGATAAAAAATAAAATGGTTTTTTCTATTGTTTCTATTGTTTCGATAATTTTGCCTATTGCTTTTATCATATTGTTTTTAAATGTAACATCTAATATTCAAAAGCAAGCCCTAAATAATGCCAAAATGATTTCTAAAGAACATAGTGGAATGATTGATATGGAATTAAATGATGCAATTGAGGCATTAAGAATAATTGCAGATATATCACATACTTTTGAAGAAATGCCAAATTCTACAAAAAGAGAGTCTTTTAAAGATTTATTAAAAACACTTATATTAAAAAATTCTAATTATTCTGCTGTTTGGACTATTTGGGAGCCAAACAGTTTTGATAACAATGATAAGTTTTATATGAATAAAGAAGGATATGACAGTACAGGTAGATTTATACCAGTTTGGTATAGGGAGGGAGATGAAATTAAGCTTACCTATGCAATGGGTTATGAAACACCTGGCGAAGGTGATTATTATTTAATACCAAAAGAAAAACAAATGGAAGTTATAATAGAGCCTTATTTTTATTCTTATACAGGTAAAAAAGAAGATCAAGTTTTAATGACAAGTATTGTTGTTCCAATTATCCATAAAGAAAAAGGTGAAGGATTAGAGGGCGTTGTTGGAGTAGATATAGTTTTATCAAAATATCAAGAAATGATAGAAAACATTAGACCTTATGAAACAGGATTTTCTGCTATTTTTTCAAATAATGGTGTACTAGTAGCACATTCTATTGCAAAAGAAAATATAGGTAAAGAGCTAAATATTGAAACTTACGGTAAAGAATTATCTGAACAAAATATAAAGGATATTAAAAAAAATATAAAAGAAGGTAAAGAACTTTATATAGAAAATTATTCTGAACTTGCAAAATCACAAGTATTTAGATATTATACGCCAATACAAGTTGGTAACTCAGATACTCCATGGTGTTTTACAGCTATTATTCCTTTAAATAAGATATATGAATCAAGTGGTTTATTGCAATTAAAAATATTATTAACTTCAACTTTTATATTTTTAATATTATTATTGATAATCATTATTTCTATTATTGCAAAAATAATAGCAAAACCAATAATAAAAATAACTGATAATTTTAAAATTATTTCACAAGGAGAAGGTGATTTAACTCAAAAAGTAGAAGTTTATACAAAAGATGAAATTGGTGATCTCGGAAGATATTTTAATGAGTTTTTAGATAAATTAAATACTATTATTGTTAAATTAAAAGAAGTTGGCTCAAAAAGTCGTGATATTGGTAATAATCTTGCTACAAGTTCAGAAGAAGTTTCAGCTACAATTGAAGAAATAGCTTCTACTATGAATGCTATGTTAGAAAGAGTAGAATTTTTTAGCCAAGAAGTTGATGTTTCAAAAAATTCTATCCAACAAATAAACAAATTTATTGAAAATGTTGTTAGTTTGATAGAAGATCAGTCTTCTGCTGTCAACCAGTCGTCTGCTGCGATTGAACAAATGATTGCATCTATAAATAATATCGAAATAGTTACAGAAGATAAAAAAAATCTTACTGATAGTCTTGCAAATCTTGCTAAAAGCGGTGAAAAAGGAATGCTTAATACAGTAGCTTCTATTGAAGAAATATCAAGGTCAACAGAGGTTATATTTGAAATGATCAAAGTAATTAATAATGTTGCAGAGCAAACAAATCTTTTGGCGATGAATGCCGCTATCGAGGCTGCACATGCTGGAGAGTTTGGAAAAGGATTTTCTGTTGTTGCTGGTGAAATTAGAAAACTTGCAGAAACGACTGCTTCTAATGCAAAATCTATTTCTACATCATTAAAAAGTATAACCGATAAAATAAAAAATACTTCTAATACAACAAGAGAAACGGGTTCTACTATTAGTAAAATAATAGGTGGTATTACTGAAGTTTCTAATAGTATGAACGAAATGTTATCTGGTATGAAAGAAATTTCGATAGGTTCTCAACAAATTACTCAGTCTTTAAACAGTCTCATCAAAGTTACTGAAGATGTAAAATCTTCATCAAAAGAAATGAGAACTAAAACAAATGAAATAGACGAATCCATAAAACACATTTCTAATTTGGCTGCTGAAAATAAAAATGGAATTACTGAAGTTTCTTATGGAATTAACGAAATCTCTAAATCAACAGTAATGCTTGCAGATTTGAGTAGTAGTAACTCTCAAAATATACAGATATTAGAACAAGAAATATCAAGATTTAAAACAAAATAAAATTATAATTATAGTAAGCGACGATTTTACTCGTCGCTTTTTTTATTTTTGAATAAGAAATATACCAACTATTAACGAATTTTAGCGATAGAAATATGCTCTGTCCCACGTATATGAAGGAACTGACCTAATTTAACTAATTTTTTTATCGCCAAAATCAGTTAATACTTTGTATAAATATTTTTAATAGATAATAAAAAAAATCATTGACATTAGTAATAAAAATTATTATTATTTACTAAAAGGTTTTCGTAAAAAGAAAGAAAATATGAGTGTGAATATAAAAGAACTTGCAAAAATTATTGGCGTTTCTATTAGTACAATTTCAAAAGCTTTGAATGATAAAAGTGATATAAGTGAAGAATTAAAGATAAAAATAAGAAATGCAGCGATTGAATATTCTTATTCCCCAAATCCAATTGCAAAAAGGCTCGTTGCTAAAAAAACAAACACTCTTGGAGTATTTATCTTAAATAGAGATAATATTCCACTAAAACACTATTTTGAGTTTCAATTTTTGGATGGTATAATTAGAGAAGCAAATTTATATAACAATGATATATTGATTTTTACAAATACTAATGATTTATCATATAAAAAGTCATATATTGATGAATGTAAAGAAAGAAAATTGGATGGAGCAATTTTTCTTGGTTTAAGAGAGGATGATCCTTTTTTTGAGAATATACAAACTTCATATATTCCTGTTTGTGCTGTGGATACTGAAATTTATGGTGAAAATGTCAGCTTTGTTAGCTCTGATAATAAGGGTGGCATTATCAAAGCATTAGAATATTTGTGGGAACTTGGGCATAGAGATATTTTTTTTATATCAGGATGTCAAAATGCTTTTGTAAGTAACGAAAGACTTTACGGTTATAAATCTTTTATGGAAAGTAAGACTTTATTCAACAAAGAGTATATTTTTGAAGGAAATTATAGTTTTGAGAGTGGTATTAGAGCAGGAGAACAACTATTAAATAAAAAAATAACAGCAGTTGTTTCTTCAAGTGATATGATGGCTTTGGGAATGATGCAATATCTAAAAAAAAATAATATTAGAATACCAGATGATATTTCGATAATAGGTTTTGATGATATAATAAGTTGTGAGCATTCTGAGCCATCTTTAACTACTATTGCACAAAATGTTGTTACTATGGGTAGAAAATCGGTTGATATTGTGTTAAATGGCAACAAAAGCCCAATTTTAGTTGAAACGGAGTTAATTATTAGAAATTCTTGTAAGAAAATTAATTAATTTTTTACTAAAAAACGAAAACGATTTAGTAAGTAGACCTTGTAGCTCCGTCACTTGGGACAGAGCCAATAGAGTTTTTTATAATTTTAAATTTTTTGCATATCATTAACCGAAAACGATTTCGATGATTTGGCGAATTCATATTTTAAATAAATGGAGGAAAAATATGTTACCTTATGTAGAAAAAAAAGACTTTTATAGGAGATTGGTTTTTATTGCCATCCCTATTATTATTCAAAATTTTATTTTATCTCTTCTTAATGCTGTGGATGTTATAATGGTAGGACAATTGGGTACTATTCCTATCGCAGGAGTTGGGCTTTCTAACCAAATATTTTTTCTTTTAACTTTTTTTGTTTTTGGGATTAATAGTAGTGCATCAATCTTTTGTTCTCAATATTGGGGAAAAAAAGATTTAAATAGCGTAAATAAAATATTTAAACTATCATTTTTAGCAAGTTTTGCATTTGGATTTGTTTTTTTTATTGTTAGTTTCATGATACCTGATTTTATTCTAAGATTATACACTAATGATAAAGAAGTTATCAATACGGGGATGGGTTATTTAAGAATTGTTTCAATTAGCTATCTATTCACAGTTATTACAAGTAATTTGGTTTCTATTTTACGCTCTATGGAAATTGTAAAGTCTGGAATGATCGTAAGTATTATTTCTCTATTTATAAATACAGGCTTGAATTATATTTTTATTTTTGGTAAATTTGGATTTCCTGCACTTGGTGTTTATGGTGCTGGACTTGCAACAGTAATAGCAAGAAGTATAGAGTTAATTCTTTTAATTTCACTTATATTAATAAGAAAATACCCATTAAAGTTAAATATTAAACAAATATTCATCATTGATAAAGAATTAGCCAAAAATTTCTTTAAAATAGCATTGCCAGTCATATTAAGTGAAATAGTTTGGTCAGTTGGCATCACTGTTTATAATGCAATATATGCTCGTATTGGGACAGAACAAATCGCAGCAATTAATATGGTTTCTACAATAGAAAGTCTTGGCTTTGTTTTATTTATAGGAATATCTTCTGCAGGTGGAATATTAATTGGTAAAAAAATAGGTGAAAATAAAAATGATATAGCATTCAAACTATCAAAAAGAGTTTTGTTAATAGGAATGTTTGGAGCTATTCTAACTGGATTTTTTGTATTCCTCTTTAGAGATTTTATCTTTTCATTCTATAAAGTATCACCTGACACATTAATTTATGCAGAAAAAATATTGATAGTTTTATGTTGTGTCTTATGGCTTAAAGTTTCAAATATGATACTTTTTGTAGCAATTATACGAAGTGGTGGAGATACAAAATTTGAGTTTATCACAATTTCTGCTTCTATGTGGCTAATTGGTGTACCATTAGCAGCAATTGGAGGATTAATTTTTAAATTACCTATACATTATGTTATAATACTTGTTATGGGCGAAGAAATATTCAAATTTGTTTTTTGTTTTTTACGATTTATCTCTAAAAAATGGATCAATAATCTCGCAGTAGATAAAATACCAGAAAGTTTGAACGAAGCGTAAAAAAATATATACGGATGCAATGGGTAACTACCCATTGTTTCCATAGATTTTGGGGCAATAACAATCATCTAAAAAATATATTTATCAACTCAAGCTTAGTATGAACGTTTGTTTTTTCAAATAGATTTTGGATGTGCCTAATTACTGTTTTTGTTGATATTTCAAGTTTTTCACCTATTTCTTTGTACTCAAGCCCTTGATTTATCAATGTTAATATCTCTTTTTGACGCTCTGTAATATTGTATTCTTTGCATTTAGACTCAAATCTATTAAATATCTCTGTTTTTTCGTTATTATAATTATTTTCATTGCTATTTAAATGTTTTGTTAATAAATCAATGTTTGACTTTATAACAGATTTTCTTAGGGTATCAGAATGTTTAATTATTGACGATATTTTTGCTTTAAGCACATCGATATTAAATGGTTTTGTGATATAATCAATTGCACCTTTTGAAATTTGAGTGATTTTATCATCAATAAATGATTTTGCTGTTATGAAAATAAAAGGAATTGAATTAAACATCTCATTTTTACTTATATTTTCAAAAAATTCAACTCCATTCATCTTATCCATCATAATATCAGATATAATGCAATGAGGATGTGGAATTATAGACAATTTATTTAATCCATCAGAGCCATTGGATGCAGTAAAAATATTGTACTGCTCGCTAAGTTCAATCAAAAGATAGTTTAACAATTGTTGATTATCCTCTACAATAAGTATATTTTTTTTAATTTTATTATATGTTTCATTAACATTTTTAAGATTTAGAGGGTTTAATATGTTTATTTCTAACGAATATTCATTTTTTGTATCAGTAAATATTTTTTCTTCCTTATTAAAATAGATATTAAACAAAGTCCCTTGAGATAAATTACTTATAACTTCAATTTTACCATTAAGTTCTTCAACAATTTTGTATGTTATATAAAGCCCCATTCCAATCCCTTGATAATTTTGTTTTTCATGGTTTATTTGATAATATGGTTTAAAAATATTCTCAATTTGATTATCATCTATTCCTATACCAGTATCTTTAACAGAAAGAATGATTTTTTTATTATTAGACTCAAGTTTTATATCAATATTGCCATTTTTATCAGTAAATTTAATAGCATTACTCACTAAGTTATTTATAACTCTATTAATTGCCTGGGGATCAGATTTTAAAAAACACCCATCCTCTATTTGAGAAGACAATTCTATTTTTTTATTATTTGCATAACTTTTATAAATAGGTACAATGTTTTTCAATAAAGTACTAATATCTGTAACTTGGTCGTGATTATAAAATTCTTTACCCTGTTCGATTTTTTGAGTATCCAAAAAATTTACCATGTCATCTGTTAATTTATTAATATTATATTTAATTATTTCAACTTCTTCGTTAGAGCCATATTTTTTTATGTAAAGATTAAGATAATTTTGTATAAGAGTAAGCGGTGTTTTTGTCTCATGGGCAAGATTGACAAAAAAATTAGTTTTTTGATTATTCACAGATTCTATTTTTGTATAAGCATCTGTAAGTTCTTTTGTCCTTTGATCCACCTTATTTTCGAGATTATCTTTAAGTTCTTCTAAGGAATGATATTCATTGTTAAATTTTTTTGCAAGTACATAAGCAAAGATAAATATTGCAAAACCTATTGTAAGACTATTCCCAAAAAAATAATTAACAGCATTTATACTTATTAATAATTTTTTTATTATAAGATAAAATAATATAATAATAAAACCTAACAATACTAGATGAGTATTTAAATTCCTATAAAGTTTATATTTAATAATATGAATAATTATTAAAACAAAAAAAACTATATAACATAAAGCAACTATTATTACCGCAAAGATAAATAAATGTTTAATATACCAATCATATCCTTTTATAAAAATAAAAAATGTCAAAATTACAGAAATAAACATCATTATATTGAGAATATCAATTATTTTTTTTATTTTATTTAATTTTTCTATCAATAAGACTAAATAATTAGATATTGAAAAAAACATTAATGTTATTAATAGAGCCTCTGTACTTGGCATAAAAAAATCAAAGGTATTCTTAAAAATAAAATTGAAAAGAACTGAATTAACTAAAACAAATAAACCTGTACTAAAAGCAAATATAGAGAAATAGAGATTATATTTTTCTTGCCTATGCTTTATTCTACCAAGGTATATAATAAAATGATAAATAGCCAGCGTCAAAATAATCCCAAGAGTTAATATCTCAGTGATAAATTTGATTGTAAAAGGATTTCCTAAATCTATAATAAATCTACTTTCATTTAACAAAGCAAACCTCAACTTATTTTATAAATTTATATGTTTTAATAGATAATGGTTAATATTACCCATCATTTTTGGTTAATTAATCGTATTTCAATTTTTCTATATTTTTTATATCATTTACTCAAATTATTGACAAGATTTTTGTAACTAAAGAATCTTATCTATAAAAATCAAAAATTAAATTGAAGGATTTAAAAATGAAAAAAATTATCTTTTTTGTCGTGCCGTTTATACTTTTGGTTTCATGTGGCCAAGTAATTAATAACACTTCAGATGATTCCAGCGGTGATATTACTACAAAAACTGATTCGATTGGAGGAGATAAAAGATTCAAATCAGATGCTATTAGTAAAAATCTTTTAGGAGAATCAGGCAATCAATTAATCCATGTTTGGCTTCCACCATCATATTCAACTGAGAGAAAAAATTATCCAGTATTATATTTTTTGACTGGGTTCTCAGAAACTGTTCCAGAATGGAGTAACAATGGATTTTATTCTTTTACAGGGACTGCAAAAACCTTAATGGAAAATAAAACAATAAAAGAATATATAATTGTAATTATTTCAGGAACAAACAGATTATGGGGAAGTTTTTATGTAAACTCAAAGGTTATGGGTAACTGGGAGGATTATGTTACACAAGAAGTTATTAATTATGTAGACACTAATTATAGAACAATTGCCACAAAAGATGGAAGAGGAATAGCAGGACAATCTATGGGTGGTTTTGGAGCCTTTAACCTTGCAATGAAACATCCAGATATATATTCATTATGTTATATTCATAATCCAGGTCTTTTTAATGATAAAGGAATTTTTGACAATCAATTATCAGACAAAATAACTATTGCTAAATTTCTTGAGAATCAAAATATATTAAAATCTTTAAATGAAACAGAAGCAAAAATCAAATATTTTTCGGTAATACAATCAGCAATGAGTAATTGGGATTTTTATTCAATGTTTATGTATGCTTATGGAGCTGCTTTTTGTTCTAAAGATACACCTCCTTATACTGACCATCCATTAGATAAAGATGGCAATATTGTAAATGAAACTCTTTTAAACGAGTGGAATGATGGGTTTGGAAATTTGGATAAAAAAGTTGTTACTTATAAATCAAATCTTCTAAGTTTAAAAGGAATTTTTATAAATTATGGAAAAAATGATCATTATCAATGGATACCAAGAGCATGTCAGTATTTATCTCAAAAATTAACAGAAAATGGAATATCTCACAAGATTTTAAGCGATAATGGAGATCACGAGAGTAATATAAAAATTAATTTTAAAAATAACATGCTTCCGTTTTTTTCGGATAATTTTTAATAATTATTATATAAATTTAAAAATATGGAGTAAATAAATGAAAAATATCATTATTAAGTATTTAATTGCAATATCGTTTATATTTTGTTTAATTTCATGTGATATAAATAAATATGAGTCTACTACGACTACAACGACATCAATAAATTTTATAACAACAACGACCACTACAACTACAACCACTACAATTCCTTTAATAAGTTCTAGCAAAAAGCTTAATTTAACGGTTTATACATATAAAAAAATGACCACTGTACCAACAGGTGAACTTCCGGTAGGAGAAAAAATTACTATTACAGAGGATATTCTTTCAAAATTTGGGATAAATAATATGCTCGGTAAAGAGAATATTTTTGTTTTAAGAGGCGGATTTGATAACTGGACAGCACAAATATTAGGATGGGATAGACTGTCAAATATAGATATGAAACTTACAGAAACAAAAGAAGGCGTTACAATAGATTTTGATACTGTAAGAAAGAGAGCCACTGATGTAAAATGCCCTATACCAACTTGGAATATTGTTAATAAAATTGTCGTGTTTGATAAGAATGGTAATATGATTGATGAGTTTGATGGAGATGCTCCTTTTTCTTCACTAAAGGTAGGTGATAAAGTAGTTATTGCAAATGCAGTATTAGAGGTTAGAGGTAAGAGCATAATAAATAAAACTGACGATAATTGTCAAACATTAATAAATTTTACAGAACATGGTGAATATTTCTTAGATATAACTATAAATGGCTATATTCATAAAGAATTAAATATTAAAGTTACAGATAGTGATATAACAACTGATATTGAAACGGCTTTAATTGAACAAGATTCTACAATGGTTGGTAATTTTAGAGAACATTCTGTATCTTGCTTGGCATCTCTTGGAGGAAAAAGAGAAATTATAGTTTATTTACCATCGGATTACTATACAAATACCAGTAAAAAGTACCCAGTTCTTTATATGCACGATGCTCAAGTTATTTTTAGAGGACTTGCTATTGATAACGAATGGAAAGTTGATAACGCTATTGAAACTTATATAAAAGAAGGAAAAACTCAAGGTGTTATTGTTGTTGGTTTAAAAAATACAGGCAATAGAAATGCAGAATATTGTCCATGGCAATTTTATGATGGTAGTGAGTCAATTGGTGGACTTGGCGATGAGTATTTGGATTTTATAGTTAATAACTTAAAACCTTTTATTGATACAAATTATAGAACAAAATCAGATAGAGAAAATACTGGCATTGCAGGAAGTTCATTAGGAGGACTAATTTCTTTTTATGGTGGAATAAAACATCAGGATACTTTTGGTATCATTGGTGCTTTCTCATCATCTTTTGAATGTAAAAATAGAGAGATAGTAAAATATCTTGAGCAAATTCCAAATAAATATAGCAGTAGAATTTATATAGATGCTGGAAATAATGAAGGATACATGGTCAGTGATGCTAATTTAGTCTATGATAAATTAGTTAGTTTAGGTTATAAATCAGACAACTTAAAAAAAGTAATTGACCCTACTGGCAGTCATACAATTTCTTCATGGCAAAAAAGATTTCCAGATGCTTTCTTGTGGATGTTTGATGGAAAGTGACAAAAATTACAGCTTACTCTACGGAAGCAACGAGTAGCTATTCTCAATATTATCGGCTTAATAAAAGACAATGTTCGCACAAAAAGAAACTATAAAATAAAGTGTGTAAATCTTCTGTTAAATTTGATATAAGAAAAACAGGAGATATTATGTTATTTGATAAAAAAGACTTAAAAGAATATTTAAAGAATAATAAAATCAATTCGAGAGAAAAA